>Ga0102863_1000255_pt1 | contig 14896 bp, 24 predicted proteins | sample Colrivmet1449A02_FD_78451 | JGI IMG/M metagenome (GOLD analysis project Ga0102863, IMG submission 78451) | Estuarine microbial communities from the Columbia River estuary - metaG 1449A-02 | ecosystem: Environmental > Aquatic > Marine > Intertidal zone > Estuary | place: USA: Columbia River...
GCCCAGGTTAAACGCGGCAGCCAACAGACACACCCCGCGGCGGCGAGTTTACCCCCCAAGCGAGGGGGCCCCCCTCTTTAAGCTTCTACAGTGGTTTCGGTTTCGGCAACCTGGTCAAATCCAAAGATACGGTCAAAGTGATGGGCTTCGGTTTCCAGCTGCTCGGCCTCTTGACGTAGGATCTCGTCATTCTCTAAGTCTTGCTGGAAGCGTTGCTCGTGGAAGCGCACACCCTCTTGGAAGTCGAAGTAAAGCTTCTTACCTACAGCACCTACACGGTTCTTTGAGAATTCCATGTAGCGGCGTCCGTTCTCTCCACCTTCCCAGTCTAAGTGCATCATAGCGGTTGTCATGTGCTTTAGCTTATTGGAACCTACGAATTGTCCACCCTTAGAGAGTTGGAGAATGGTGATGAATGCGGTGTAGATACCGGAAGCAGCTTTGTTATGTTTGGTCATAAGATCAAGGAACCACTTTTCGGTTTTACCACGCGTCCATCCTGTATGTTCTTTTACTGTGTCGTTAACTTCTGTGTAAGAATCTGTTAGGACTACATCCCATCCTTGTTGAAGTACACCTTCAATGATTTGGTTGGAGTGGGATTCGTAGTTGTTAAGAAAGAGGATGGGAAGGCTTGCCCATTGGGGAAAGCGGCGGAGGTAACGTGCCATGTCCATCTCATTCATCTCTGCAGAAATGAAAAGCACCTTGTGGCCACGGGCATGCAGCTTAGAAAGGTGATCAAGAAGAACCGTGGTCTTACCAATACCTGGAGCACCTGCAGCCATTAGGTTGGTTGCGGGCAAGACACCTCCATCATCCGATATAAGCTTGTCCAAAACAGATTCAGACTGGAGGGGCTTGAACAAGTCAGGGTTGATGTTCAAGTCCTCCAGCCGGGTCAACTGTACTGGGGGTACAGCCGTGGTGACCTGGGGCGACGCCTGGAAATCTGATTTGCGAAAACCGCGGGGTGGGTGCAAACGCTCTTTGGGTTTACCCGCTCCATCCCAATGGATATACGGCGACTTAAAAGTACCTGCAAGCTTAGGGCCTCCATTTAAGGGAAGGGCTTGACCATTTTTGTTTTCGTAGACAAACATATTCTATTGCTTTAACTATACTGTAAATATACAAAAAAGAAACGACATAAAAAAACTTTATGCCGTTTATTTTAGATTTATTTTGCGAGGTGCGCAAACTGAGGCAGGGCATCAACCCAGGCCTGGTACATTTGAAGATCTTCAACAAACTCAAAAAGATTGAGGTTGCTTCTACCCGTCACAGAAGCACCAAATCCATACACAGGATTCTTGATAACATTCTTGAACTCATCCACCTCATCAAAGCCGTAGAGTACATACATCTTATCGGTTCCCTTCTCTTTAATAAGAAGCTCGTGTCCCGCGGGGATCTCAGTCATTTCTTCAAGAGCCACAGGGATAAACTCATAACCGATACACTCAGCACCCCAACCGGCAGCAACCTCTTGAGGGTGTTGTCCAGGGACTCCGTTGTATACAAATACTTCACCGTGCTCTTGGCCAACAAATATGGCCTCCTCCATCATGGTAGGATTAACTTTGATTTTCATACTTTTGTTTCTCATTGATTACATAGTAAATATACGAAAAAAGATTGACATAAAAAAACTTTATGCCAACTTTTTTTAAAAAAGTTTTAGCAGGTCATCATCCAGCTTAAACGGTCCATTGACTCAGCCGCCTTGCGAGTGGCCTTGTACATGCTGGGCACGTGCACCAACATAGCTTCAACATACATAGCCCCAGGGGTGCTAGCATCAACATCAACATACTGACGAGTGGCCTCATCATACTTAGACCAACGGGGTTGGTACTCCATCTTCTTGGCCAACTTAACAGCATCGCGTTTGTTAGTGGCCCAAACATTATTGAACCCGGTCACTTGACCGTCTTCATTAACCCAGTTGAACTGGTAGTTGTACTCACCACGTGAGTTTTTCAAAAGCTTCTCTTTTGTCATAGTTATTGAGATTGATTAAATAGTTCGTTCAACACGGTCATGCACGTGCAGGGGACGGTCATAAGGGAATGCACTGTGGCTGGTGTAGACAAAGTTACCACCGAACATAGAATGCTCCCCAACTTTATAGACGCTATAGGGCATTGCATAGTCATGCTCTTTACCCCACAAGCTGCGCTTGACAAGAACCAGGACATCCTCTTCTAAGGCATTCAAGACTTCAAAGTCAAGTTCACCATAATACATTTCAACTAGCTCAACCTTGCTGGTCAAACCATCCGCGGTACAGTCAACCCGACCAGGGACGCGCAGTACATTACATAGGATCTTATTCATATCACTCATTGATTACATAGTAAATATACGAAATCCCGGCGACATAAAAAAATGTTTTGGCAACTTTTTTGAAAAAAGTTTTGAAAGAAGGTACTTTATATTATATTGAAGATTGAGAAAATGTTTCGGAAAGTTTCCTAAAAACTTTTTTATTTCAACTATTTGTTGTATATTAGTATCGGTGAGGTGGGCGCCGTCCGCTCCTGGCCCTGGGCCCAGGTGACTGAAAAAGATTAAAAAAAGATTGGCATTTATTTTTTTATTTCGAAACTTTTTCGTATATTTACTATGTAATCAATGAGAATAAACAAAGTGAATCAAGAAACTGAAAACCGTGTCGTCTACAATGCTAACAAGTATGGTGAAGGCGTCAATGTATTCGTGAGTGTTAACCGTAGCTATAACCAGAAAGGTGAGTTCCAGGGCCGCAGTCTTAAGAGTTGTATTGCCCAGTGTTGGTACTTCCACAAAGCTGAAGAGCAAGCTATCCAGGGGGCCTTTGATAAGGGCTTGCCCGTGACCGTGAGTGGTATCCTCCACGGTGAGAAGGTTGCTACCTTCTTGGCTACTGGCTGGGAGCTTATCCATGGTCGCCCTGACCGTGGCCACGAATGGGGTTGGGCTTTCGAGCTTACCAACCGTATCTACGAAGGAGCCCCTATCTGGAAGGGTAGCCTGGGTGCCCACGCTGTAGCAGTAAAATAATCTAAAGAAAGTTGGCCTAAGATTTTTTAGTGTCAACTTTTTTTGCTATATTTACTATGTAATCAATCGGGGACACCCCGCTAAACTTAAGAAGATGATTAAAGTTTCTAACCTCGTTAAAGTTATTAAGAGTAAGAACGCTAAAGCTGTCAACGACCTTATTGAAGATCGTAGCAAAGTCAACCAAGCTATGTTGGACTTTCTACATATAACCGGTGTCGAAGATATCTATATTGATAAGGACGATATGGGTCTTGCTACTTGGTATTACATCTGGTACAAGGATAACGTTAAAGGCGACCATAATTGGGACCGCGTTAATTTAGGAAGCCAGTTCTTCTGGAATGACGGTGAGTATGATGCCCAGGGTAACCACAATATGTTTGATGAGTGGGGCTACCGCCACGGTGAAAACCCACTTGCACAATAATCGATTAAAATGAAACAAGCAGATATTAAAGAATTGGAGGCTCGCCTGGCACATGCCCAGGAGCGCAAGCTATTAGCCCTTAATAAGATGGACGAGTTTGCCCATATCTACTGGGCTGCACAAACCGAGACCATTAAGGCACTTATAGAGAAAGCTAAAAATAATTAAAAAAAGTTTCGAAAACATTTTTTTATGTCGTAGATATTTCGTATATTTACTATGTAATCAATGAGAGATAACAATATGAAAAACAAATTGAACATTCGCTTGAACGGTGTCGATCTTAAGATTGACGAGAAACACATCCAACGTGCTGATTATAGTGGTCAGCCCCTGGAGAAGCCGGTTATTCGCTTTAACCATGTAGCCGCGGCTAGCTTGATGAAGCAGTATGTTAAAGCTAAGTATCCCCAATTGACGGTATCTGTAAGCAGCTCTTCTTTTGCTGGAGGTAACTCTGTTGACGTTTACTTGAGTGATGCTATTGGTAATGCTGCGGACCGTGAGGTTGCCCGCGAGATTGATAACTTTGGCCAGATGTTTGTATATGGTCAGTTCAATGGAATGGACGATATGTATGAACTTAAGGAAGACCGTAAGACGGAACTCTCGGGTTATATCTTGAGTGCCGACTGTAAGTACCTCCACGTGAACAACCGTGCTAAGCATGCCTCTGTTCCTGATGTGTGCCGTATGTTGGTTGAGATGACCAAGACTGAAAACTATGTGTTTGGCCAGGTTGACCTTGAAACGGCTGCTTTACATGCCCATCGCTTTGGTGCTTCTCAAAAAGATATTGCAAAGGCCATTCAACTTCTTGTTGAAGAAGAGGTCTTTTAATTTTGAAACATTTTTAACTTTTGTTGTATAACATATAGACATTGAGTCTTTAATTTTAATTTAATCTTTTGAATACCATGGCAGATTATCTTCTACCTCAGAGCTTGGATAAATATCCAGAGCTCATCGAACGCGCACTCATTCTTCGCAATGAATGGGGCATTAATATCCAATGGACCGGCCAACACCATACTAAGACTTTGGCTGCTTGGATTCGCAAACCTTATCTTGCATTGGGGCTCGGCGCCTGGATTGCTGACGACCACGTAGGCGTCGGATTTAGCCTCCACCGCAATACTGACAAATACCCAGATCAATATGGCAAGACTATTCTTGACCAATTGGGGAACCGCCGCGCCCTGCGCATGCTTAATGAATCACTTAAGCAATTGAATGGCGGGAAGCTTCAGGGACGCATTCATATGCGGGATTCAGCTAATTATGAGAGCATTAAATTCTTATTGCCTAAATCAAGGGGTAATAAGGAAAAAGCATTAGCTCTCTTAATCCTTGCTATTAAAGATACTTCTAATAAGCTTGGCCTCCACGATGTGGTTGAGCTTATTGGATAATAAGTTTGTTTTGTTTTTTGTTTAGTTGATGACATGGTTAGGGTCCCTCAGGGGGCCCTTTCCTATTTGTGCGCATCCTATCTCGCACCTAAAAAAAGTTTAAAAAAGTTTCAAAAACATTTTTTTATGTCAAATCTTTTTCGTATATTTACTATGTAATCAGTGAGAAACTTAAATAACAAAAACATGAAAATCCAAGAATTCAACAAACAGAACTTGCAAATCCTTCGCGAAGAGATTAATGCAGCACTTGCCCAAGTAGAGAAGAAGTATGGCATTAAGATCCATGCAGGTAACGCTTCCTATTCTAGCAATGAAGTTACTTATAAGCTTAAAGCTAATGTGGTAGCTTCTACTGGTAAGGCCATTACTAAAGAGGCCACCCAGTGGGATATGTATGCGCGCATGCACCAATTGGGCCACTTAAAGGTAGGTGACCGTATTTCTATCAGTGGTCGTGAGTTTGTCATTAAGGGCTACAATAGCCGTGCTCGTAAGTCTCCTATCCAAATTGAAGACTTGACCGGACGTGGCTACAAGACCACCCTTGACACCGTTCAGCGTGCACAAAAGGTTTCTTAATAGGAATCCCATTACCTCTAAGAAAGGCCCCTCTATGGGGTCTTTTTTATACCCCCCTAATAACTACTATATAAGGGCCCTCTCAGGAGAGTCCCTATAACCCCCATATAGAGGCCCGCATAATAAACTAAATTATTTTCAAAAACATTTTTTTATATGGAATCTTTTTGCTATATTAGTAATGTAATTAAAAGAGAGACCCATGCGTACCCTTATTAAGAATGAGACCTTTCAAGTACTTGCAGTCCTTATTGGCTTATTGACCCTAGGATGTGTAATCCTTCCGTTTATAGTAAAAGGCGGATGTATGGCACTACTCTACATCTTTGAGCATCCACTACGCGCCCTGGCCCTTAGTGCGGCATTTCTCCTGGGGACCCTTGTGGGAAGCCGGAAGTAAAAGGCAGTTTGCACTCGGGGCCATTTCCCCGATTTAAAAAAAAGATGCCTCTTGTTTGTATGGTAGGCATGCCTCTACACACCTAAGGTTAAACTAATAATAAGCATTGAGAGGGAAGCAAGTCCCAGAAGCGCGCAAACTATCGCACCCCGGAAATCTTCAATTTACCCCCTTTGCAGGGTTCCTAAAAATTTGGGGCCCCCGTAGAAAACTAGAATTACCCCTAGTAGCCCCCTCTAAAAAATTGGGCCACCCGGGGAAGTCCCTTTTTGCCCCTAAGCCAAAGGGGCCCCCTCATATACTATAATACTAATAGAATCCACCGACCGATACTAATAGCACCCCTACACCCAGAGTAACTACGAGTAACCAATAGAATCCGTTACCCTTACAGAAAACCGCTGAGGCGCCCCTGTAAGTACCCGGAGGTCTCAGAGCCCGAGAGCCCGGGGGCCCCTTGAAACAAAACTAAAAAAGACCGTATAATAAGGGAGCCGGAAGTCCCGGCCGACTTAAAGGATATACTATGACAATAACACACGACGACAGGCCGACACTAACAGGACCTATGAGTAAATCAGAGTACTTAGATTTCCTCTATACGCACCTGGGCTTTACTACTAAATTCATAGACCGAAAGAAGTCCACTAATACGGTACACCCATATAGTTGGATCGGGGAAGGTTATATTATCTTACAGCTACAGGAGACAGGCCCTGGTTTGTACGACAGTATACAGCACCCCGAGAGCTACTTGCGGACTACCGACGATTGGGCAGTTGTTGTAGGGCGCCACACTAAGTACGGGGAGTACTTTGCTATTGACAGTAATTGGTCAGGTATTTCTTCGGTGGCCATGAGCCATTATGGTATTGATACACTCTAAGGGTTGCCAGGGGGTTCCAGGTTAGTGGCCTAATAAATAATAGGCGGGATTTGGTACTTAAAAAAATGAAAAAATAAAAATTTAAAAATTTTAAAAATTTATTTGGTGTTTCGAAATTTTCCTTCGCTGAAGCGGGCTTGAGGTTTTGTAGTATCGGTTGCGGCTTTGCTGGAATAATTGAAAAATTAAAAAATTAAAAAAATCAAAAATTTATTTGGCGTAACAAAATTTTCCTGTGCTGGAAAGAAATCAAAAAAACAAAAAATCTTTTTTTTTAAAAATTAAAAATTTCAAAAAATTAAAAGACTAATAGAACTACTAGACTAATGAAACAATTGGCCTAGTTCTAATTATAAATAAGAGAATAATAAATTATTTAATCAATTATGGAAAATCAAGAATCTAATATGTCAGTAGACGAAATGTTGTTTCAAGTATTGGTGGAAACGTTTGAAGCCGATGCTGATGAAATTATACAAGTGCTTGCAGGTTTGCCTGAAGAACATAGAATGTCGATGATCGATTTGGGTCTTTCTGCAGATAACGATGAGAAGCTTGCAAATGTCCGCGGACTCTTTAATGAGATCAAGTCGAAGCTTCCACAATAATGAAAGCAAATTTCTGGGCGCTTTTTGGATTATTCGCTGTAGTTAATTTCTTCGGTCTATGGATTGGGGGATTTGCAACTATGGAAGGGGTTATAAGTGATTGGTATATTGGTTTAGATCAGGCACCATGGACACCACCGGGTTGGGTGTTTGGTACAGCATGGACAGCGATTGGATTTACCTTCGCGGCGTTCCTTGCAAATTATTACAATACCTATGATTATAATACCGGGATGAATATGCTTTTTGCAAGTAGCTGGGGTCTCAATGTAGGTTGGAACTATTTGTTCTTTGAATTGCATTGGGTTTGGTTATCAGCCCTGGTAATTACAGACCTTACACTTACTATCTTACTTATGATTCATATTTCAAGAACAGAATTGGGTTGGAAGAAAGCAGTATGGGGTTTGCCGTACTTTGCATGGTTGTGTATTGCCACTTCACTTAATCTTTATATTGCCATCCAAAACTAATGGTACTAAAACCTGAATACACATATAAAGGTACAGTTCTTAAGATTGTATCTAATAACCAACTTATTGTGAATCTAGACCTTGGCTTTAATGTACATACCGAGGTTCGTATTAAATTAGAAGGAATTGATTATAAGATTTGGGGATTGGTGCAACTTGAAATGCGCGATGCCCTTGTAGAATTACTAGAAGCTAATAATAATCAATTTGTATTTAAATCAAATAGATTAAGAAATACTACACATGGACTAGAAGCCGAAGGTGAGATGTGGACTACATGGCACCAGCATTATCCATGGAAAGATTCAATAGCTACTCGCCCAATTAACATGTCTATCAATGAAATCTTACTAGATAAGTTTGGGGATAAATTATTAAAAACATTATAATGGAGAGAGATAAACAATATGATATTGTAGTTGTAAGCGGTGGATTTGATCCTGTTCATAAGGGACACGTGCGAATGTTTGAAGCTGCAAAACAACTTGGATACAAGGTTATCGCCGGTGCCAATTCAGATGCTTGGCTAGTTAGAAAGAAAGGTAAAGCATTTATGAACTTTGCAGAACGGGCGGAAATTATCAGAGCATTTCGTGCTGTTGATGAAGTACTTCCATTTAATGATGATGACGATACAGCCATTAATTTGCTTGTAAGAGTGCAGACGATGTATCCTGATTGTACCATTGCTTTTGCTAATGGTGGCGACAGGGTTGATGGTAACACCCCTGAAGCTGGATTCTCTAGCGCTTACAAGATTGATATGCTTTGGAATGTGGGTGGTGGTAAGATTCAATCATCATCTGATCTTATTAAAGCGGCAGGTACTAAATAAAGTATCGTTTGGTACAATATGCGTACCCATTATGATATTTTATTGTAAAAGTAAGATATTTTTAAACTGTACATGATATATACTATATCGAATTTGTGTTACATGTTCTAAGCAATATTTAATTTACTTATGACATATTTGTTCTAGATGAACCCTGGTTGAACGACTGGGGTTTTTCTTTTATAAACATTTTTAGTTTTTTGAGTATAACATCTGTATCATTTAATACTCAAAATATGAATTGGAATAAATCCGATAAATCAAAAGATGCTTGGCAAATCTTAAGAATCCAGGCTGAATTCACAAAAGGTTTCGATACGTTTAATGAACTAGATATTCCCTGCATTTCCGTATTTGGAAGTGCAAGAACTAAGGTAGGAACTAAATGGTATGAAGATGCTAAATTGTTTGGCAAGCTAATTGCCTGTGAAGGATTTGGACTGATTACTGGAGGAGGACCTGGAATTATGGCCGCTGCAAATCATGGAGCCAAAGAAGTCGGCGGTAAGTCGATTGGAATTGGGATTGAATTACCATTTGAAAGTGGTATGAATAAGTATGTTGAAATGGGAGTTGAGAACAGATACTTTTTTACAAGAAAGGTAATGTTCCTTAAATACTCACAGGGTTTTGTTATCTACCCAGGTGGTTTGGGTACGCTTGATGAATTGTTCGAAGCTTTAACTCTTGCACAAACAGGTCATAATATTAAATACCCAATTGTATTGGTGGGTACTGAATTCTGGAGTGGTCTCATTGATTGGATTAAAGCAACACTAGTTGAATCTGGTCGTATGAGTGAAAAAGACTTGGACCTTTTCCGTGTAGTTGACACAGCTGAAGAAGCCCGTGATAAGATTATGGAATACTTCAAAAAGTACAAAGATAATAATGATGTTAATTTCTAATATATGACGTTTCATCGTTTGACCGACGGCAAGAAAATCAACTTAGCTGATTATGTAAAACAATACCTTGCCGAAGTTGGTGAGGAACATGTTAGAATTTATATCGGGTGTGATAGCCAAAATCGACAACTACAAACAAACTATGCCACTACAGTAGTATTACACGTTGGTAATACAGGGTGTCATGTACTATATCAACGCAATAAGGTTGTTCCACCTATCCGAGACTTTTGGTCTAGGTTGTGGCAAGAGGTTGAATACTCCGTTGAGGTTGCACAATATCTAAATAGCAATGGCATTATTGTTGATAATATTGACTTAGACTTAAATGCCGATCCAAATATGCGTTCAAATAAACTTGTTGCGGCAGCCAAGGGTTATGTTGAATCGTTAGGTATTAAGGCAAATATCAAGCCCGATGTATTGCCAGCTATTCACGCTGCGGACCATATTGTAAAATAGGTTCAAAAAGTAAACTAAATAAATATATTGAATATAATATACAAATAAAATACATCCAATGTCTATACAAGATCCATACGAACGCGGAGGTAATAAGCCAAACAAAAAAGCTGGTAAGACGCCTTACTTAGATCAGTTTGGCGAAGACCTTACGGCGCTTGCACAGGAAGGCAAGCTTGATTCTATTATTGGTCGCGATGCAGAAATTCTGCGCATTTGTCAAATCCTTGCACGTCGCAAGAAAAACAATCCTATCATTCTGGGCGAACCGGGTGTAGGTAAGACCGCTATTGTTGAAGCTATTGCACAACGTATTGTTGAAGGTAAAGTTGCTCGCACACTTATTGGTAAGCGTCTTATTTCTTTGAACATGACAATCATCGTAGCGGGTACAAAATACCGCGGCGAGTTCGAAGAACGCATGAAGAATATTGTAGATGAACTTAAAGACAACCCTAACGTTATTTGTTTCATTGACGAAATCCATACTATTGTAGGTGCGGGTGGTGTTAGCGGTTCATTGGATGCATCTAATATTTTGAAGCCAGCCCTTGCACGTGGTCAAGTTCAATGCATTGGTGCTACGACATTAGATGAATACCGTGAGAACATTGAAGACGACGGTGCATTGACACGTCGCTTCCAGGAGGTATTCATTGAAGCACCTTCGGTTGAAGACACTATTATTATCTTGAATCGCATCAAGAATAAGTATGAAGATCACCATGCCGTTGAATATACTGACGATGCTATTGAAGCATGTGCACGTTTGAGTGATCGTTACATTTCTTCGCGCGAACTTCCGGATAAGGCCATTGACCTTATGGATGAAGCGGGTGCTAAGTTACACCTCGAAGAAGTAAAGGTACCTACATCTATTAAGAAGATTGAAAAAGAAGCTGAGCTTCTAAAGATGGAGAAGCTGGATAGTGTTAAGGAACAAGACTATGAAAAGGCGGCATCATTCCGTGATAAGGAAATGAACAAGCGCGCTGAGCTTGAAGAAGCTATTACTAAATGGGAAAAGTCATTGAATGATAATCGTAAGCAAGTTGATTTTGAAATCATTGCTGAAACGCTATCACAACAAACTGGTATTCCACTCTCACGTCTATCTGGTGACGAAAGCCGAATGATTAAGATGTTGGGTGAAGAACTTAAGAAGCAAATCATTGGTCAAGATAATGCAGTTGATGCATTGGCTGCCGTTATTAAGCGCTCACGTGTTGGTGTATCTTCGCACAAGAAACCTATTGGTTCGTTTATGTTCTTGGGTCCAACCGGTGTTGGTAAGACTGAAACAGTAAAGGCGCTTGCACGTTATATGTTTGGTTCTGATGATGCGATGATTCGTATTGATATGTCAGAGTACCAAGAAAAGTTTAATGTATCACGTTTGACTGGAGCACCTCCGGGATATGTTGGTCACGAAGATGGTGGTCAGCTAACTGAAGCTGTTCGTCGCAAACCTTATTCAGTTGTTCTATTTGACGAGATTGAAAAGGCACACCCAGACACATTCAACGTGTTGCTTCAGGTACTTGACGATGGTCGTTTGACAGATTCACTTGGTCGTACAATTGACTTCACTAATACTATCATTATTATGACTTCAAACGTTGGTGCTAAGAAAGCTGCTGAATTTGGTGCTGGGATTGGATTCCAAAGTGCATCATCTATTGCAACTGAAAAAGCGCGTATTGACGCTGTGATTGACAAAGAACTTAAATCTAAGTTCACACCTGAATTCTTGAATCGTCTTGATGAAACAGTATTGTTCAATCAATTAACAGCACACGATATGCTTGATATTGTAGACATTGAATTGAACAATGTACGTGAGCGTATGTTTGAGCAAGATATCCGTATCAAGTTTACAAAAGCAGCAAAAGACTTCTTGGTAACTGAAGGTTATGATGTTGCATACGGTGCTCGTCCACTTAAGCGCGCAATCCAAAAATATGTAGAAGACATTCTTGCAGATGGTATTCTAGATGGTGAAATCGTACCAGGTGAAAAGGTATACGCTGTATCATATCGTAAAGGTTCTGATAAACTTTCTGTAAAATAATCATATAATAAATGATTATAATACTAGCGCAATATGTTTAATACAATATTTCAGGACATCATTTTAGATATCGAATCACAAGGCCAAGTTTCGCAACCACGTGATCTAAAAGTTAAAGAGCTTGCAGTTGATATGCGAGCATTTGACCCAAGATTTACCATTGCGGATTTTGAAAACCGAAAGTTTAATTTCAAGTATTTTGCAGGCGAGCTTGCATGGTACCTCTTACAAGACAGAGACATTAATTATATTTCTCAATTCTCTGGATTCTGGAAAGGTATTACAAACCCCAATACAAATGAAATTAATTCAAACTATGGTTCATTGCTTTTTGGCGATCAGCTGAAGTGGGTTATTGAATCACTTGAAAAAGATAAGAATAGCCGACAAGCTATTGCATTCTTGAATCAACCTAAGTTTCAATTTGAAGGCAATAAAGACTTTGTATGTACTATGTACATGAACTTCTATATTCGCGACAATCAATTGAATATGAAAGTTCAGATGCGTTCTAACGATATCTTTTATGGTTTGACTTTTGATGCACCATTCTTTTCGTTTGTTTATCAACACGTACTACTGCAACTTCAGGTAACATATCCTGAATTAGAGACCGGTACCTATTACCACTGCGCTGATAACATCCACTTCTATGAACGCCATTTTGAATTGGCCGACAAGATTAAGAATGAGCGCGCTCTTAATAGAACTATTGAGCTAAAAGTTAAAGCACCACTATTCACTATTACTAATAGCGCACCATATTATAATATTACAGAAACTGGTAAAGCGTATATAAATGAAGTTGATATGCTGGCTAAAAACCCAGATGCAACACAAGCCGATTATAAAGAATTATTGCACAAATACATATTAGTATGATGGATGAATGGTATGAAGAAGAACCGCGAGATCTTCCACATGTTCCCAGGATTGAGATTGGTTCAATTGAAACTATTGAAGATATTGAACTTGAACTTCAATCAAATCACGATGATTTCTATCGCCGCATTGTAACCTATATTATTGATTCGATCGAAGGTAATTTACCTGAAGACGAACCACTTGCAATCCTCGTGGATTCTGATGGTATGGAGTATGATATGGAATTAGATGAAGATGGATATCTAAAGTCTCTTGGCAAGTGTTTAGAGTACTTCACAAATATTGAAGAATATGAATCTTGCATGCTTATTAAAGACCTTGTAAAAATTATTGAAAAAAATGAATAACTCTAACGAATTCATGTTTTAAAAATATTTTAATTTTTTTAATAAAACATTTTTTTATATCAATTTTTTTTGCTATATTAGATAACAAGATAATAATGTCTATTAATAATTTAAAAACACAACGTATGAGTAACTCAAAAAAAAGAATGCCTAAAGCATCAATCAGCCCCGTTAAGAAATTAACTAAGGAAGAAATCATTGAAAGCGTCATCAACTTTTATAAAACTAATACTGATAATACTGAAATTAATCAAGCGTATACAGGGTATGGAAATTCTGTATTATCTTGTATTGAATAACATAAATAATAAACTTAAAACTTTTTTAGCCCGGGCAGAAATGTCCGGGTTTTTTTATGAAACATTGGGTGCATCATAATGATATAATACACGTACCTTAATTTTTTATGATGAACAAAAGAAATGTAAAGGTTGATTTATTACACGCTTGCAAACAAATCCTGAAGAACCGTGTTGAGCAAGTGGGTGATGATAAGTACCTAAGCCCTCTGAAAGATTTCATGGAACTATTAAATCAAGCGATTGAAGAAGCGCTTGTGTTTTATGAACGACCTTCCGGTAAACCCATACCGGACACTATGTGTAAAGCTACTAAAGTTACACTAGACGACGAATACCTTGTATTGGATTACTATATTACATTAGAAGGTTTGATGAACACTTTTGATATTGATGTGTTTGCGCTATTTGTAGGCGACTTTAATCCTGCTGGTTTTATTGAGTTGATGAACAATCATACTGAAGATGATTTTGTATCAATGGCAACAGTAGATGATATGACGGGCCTTCTTAATTGCAAGAGTATATTTAACATCGATAGTGTTCTTAACTATGCAAAGAGGTTACCTGAACCTCAAAAATTATTTTAAATAAATCCTGAAGAATTATGTTTAATACATTACACGGACCCGACGGTCCACGAATTTCAAAAAAACAACTATACGCATGTACCATACTTATTGATGACTGGTACGAATTTAGTGAATTACATTCAAGAGCTAGAGGCATGGACCAGATTGCGTGTGAGCGTACGCAATTCATAGGTTACTTGTGTGAAGCGGCACACTATGCAATACACGACATTTATGGTCATACATCAAGTTTCTATAAACTATGTAAAGAGAACGATGATAACATTATAGGTAAGCACGTGATTCTCAAAGAAGATCATATTATTATGAACTTCAATGTCTTTAATTCACTTGATCTCAATATGACTTATGCGTCTCAGCGCGCTGGTGACTTTTGCTGGGAAGTGTTTAAAGATATCAAGGTCACGCAAATGGAAAAGCATCTATGGAATGTTGAGGTTAAATTTACATTAGACCTTATAAATGAAAAGGGGTTTGAATTTTTATTTAAGTCCGTTGACTAGATTAAGTTAAAATATTTTTGAAAAAAGTGGACCCGGCATTTTTTTATGTCGGGTTTTTTTTGTATATTAGTAGTATAATTAAAGCATAAGCTATATGAAACTTTGTTCTGGATTAAAACGGTTAGATTCTGGTAGATTACATGCGGTTGTTTATATA
>Ga0102863_1000275_pt1 | contig 14238 bp, 12 predicted proteins | sample Colrivmet1449A02_FD_78451 | JGI IMG/M metagenome (GOLD analysis project Ga0102863, IMG submission 78451) | Estuarine microbial communities from the Columbia River estuary - metaG 1449A-02 | ecosystem: Environmental > Aquatic > Marine > Intertidal zone > Estuary | place: USA: Columbia River...
GGAAGTCCTTATGGGTCTGGGGGTAGTGGAGTAGCATCCTCAATAACTGGTTCTTCTGTAATTCGAGCAGGCGGTGGCGCTGGCGCAATGGATGTTAACAATGACGGGACTGGTGCTGTTGTTTCCGGCGGTTCTGGTGGGGGCGGTGCATCGGCTGGATATACAGGTGGTACATGGGGTTCTGGCCCCGTAGCAGCAGTAGCGGGTTCTCCTAATACTGGTAGCGGCGGTGGCGCTGGTATCCACGATAATGGTTCAATCACTTCAAATGGTGCAAATGGTGGTTCAGGTATTGTAATTATCCGTTACCTTGGTTCGCAACGCGGTACAGGTGGCACATACTCCTCCGCAGGTGGGTATTCAATCCACACATTCACATCGTCTGGAACGTACACAGCATGATAGACGGACGCAGACTCCCTCTCGTTATGTTTCCAAACGGCGCATTGATGCGCTGTGAAACTGTACCTGAGGGCTGCATCCTTGTAATTGAACCTGAGGAGCCGCAAGAAACTGATTTTCCTGCGGTAATCGACCAAACTCAAGCCGTTAAGGAGGCTGACCGTGGCAGCAACAACTCATGAACTAGAAGTACAACTTACCTCTCATGAGGCTGTCTGTGCCGAAAGATACCAAACATTTATCCAACGGGTTGACCGCTTGGAATCTTTAATCATTAAAACCGCAGGTGCTCTGATAGTCGGCATGGCGGGTCTCCTCGTGGCTATTATTTTTAAAGGACTTTAATCATGATGAATAAAAAACCTACTGCAAAAAAAGCTGCTGGTAAGCCTATGGGCTACGCTAAAGGTGGTATGACTTTTAAGCCATGCGCTGGTTGTCCTAATGCTGCAAAGTGTAAGGCAATGGGCAAGTGCATGAAAAAAGCAAAATAACCATTGCGAGGTTTTAAATTGAGCTATGTCAGACGAACTGGGGTTGTCGATTGGTGCCAAGGGTATCAGCGAAGGATTAAAAACTGGTAGAGAAGCTGGTCGAGAAATTGGTAAGAACATCGAGGATGTTCAGAAAGAAGCAGTTGACGTAGCAAGGCAACAAGCGAACGCTAAGATTCGTGAGCGCAAAGAAGCAGAGTTTAGAAAAGAACGAACAATATTTAAAGCTCTTGATGAGTACCGACACCGAAAGAAAATTTCGGATGAGGAGTACAAAGCAAGGGTAGATTTTATAAAGAAGTACGGCACTAAAGAGTGGCAAAAGGTTTTGGATATAAAAGCCGAGATTGAACGGTTGGAGAAAGAAGACAAGAAGTACTTTGATGCAGAGTTGTCAAAGGTTAAATGGGTGCAGTTTTGGTGTTTTTTGGCAGCAGCTTGGATTGCTTACTTCATAGTATGGGGGGATAAAAGATAATGTTTCCATTAACCGCATTAGTAGATGTCGGGATGAAAGTCCTAGATAAGTTTATTCCCGACCCTGAAGCTAAAGCAAAAGCCCAGCAAGAACTTCTTAAGATGCAACAAGAAGGCAGACTGGCTGAGCTTAACGCCGATAACATTGAAGCCCAAGAACTAACTAAACGGCATGAAGCCGACATGGCTAGTGATAGCTGGCTGTCTAAGAACATTAGACCTATGACTCTTGTGTTTATCCTAATTGTTTACTCTACCTTTGCCATGATGTCTGCTTGGGATATTGAGGTAAACAATAATTATGTCGAGTTGCTTGGTCAGTGGGGTATGCTAATTATGTCGTTTTATTTTGGCGGTCGCACGCTGGAGAAGATTATCGACATGAAGGGAAAGAAAAATGCAACTGACAAATAATTTCTCTTTAGTTGAGATGGTTAAATCTGAGACAGCGTTGCGTCACAACATGGACAATACGCCGGGGGAGGCTGAAATTGAAAACCTTAAAAGACTATGTGAGCAGATTCTTCAGCCTGTTCGGGAGCACTACGGCAAAGGAGTTAAAGTCAACTCCGGTTTCCGACACCCCGAAGTTAACGCCAAAGTTGGAGGTTCCAAAACCAGCGACCACTGCAAAGGTCAAGCGGCAGACATCGAAATCCCCGGTGTCGCAAACGCAGAACTCGCGCAGTACATCGCAGAAAACTTCTCGTTCACGCAAGTCATCTTAGAGTTTTACACTCAAGGTATTCCTGATTCTGGTTGGGTACATGTGTCTTATGACCCAGCTAATTTAAAAAAGCAAACACTGACTGCTGTTAAGCAAGACGGCAAGACTGTGTACTTACCCGGATTGGTTGCCTAATATGGCCGCAGTAAAAATTGTTAAATTTCTTGGAGAAGCCCCGAAAATTGCTTCGGAGTTGCTGCCTGACGCTGCGGCGCAGATTGCGTTTAACGTCAAGTTATATTCAGGAGATTTGATTCCCTATCGTTTACCCTACCTTTCTGGCAGTGTAGACCGTGTAGGTATAATTAAAACACTTTATGCTTTACGTGACCCAAGTAACGGCGATTTAAAGTGGCTGACTTGGACAACTGACGTTGACATCATTACAGCCTCCGCTTCAGAAGACGGCGAGCAGCGTTTCTATTACACGGGTGATGGCGTACCTAAAGTTAGCAACTATGAGTTGGCTACTGCTACGGGTGTACCCTACCCTAATAATTCTTATGACTTGGGTTTACCCTTACCTGAGACAGTACTAACCACGTCGTCTACATCGTTTTCACAGAAGTCTTCTACTAGCCGTGCTCGTGATGCTGGTAACTACGCAACGGTTGTAACCTCTGCAAACCATGAGTTGCGCACAGGTATGATTGTAACTATCAGCGGATTTCCTGCGGCGACTACTTCAGTAGCTACGTTTAATGCGACTAACGCTGAAGTAACTGTGGTAAACGACACTACGTTTACATACTTTAGTCCCGGCGAACAAGTTAGCACTACATCTGATACAAACGGTAGAGTATCCCTTGCGGGTAATACAATTCCTCGAAACTACGTATACACATGGTATACACCGTGGGAAGAAGAATCTATTGCGTCTGAGCCATCTGATAACTTGTATATTAAAGAAGGTCAGTTAGTTACAGTCAGTAATCTACCTACAGCAAAACCTACCGGCAGCAACTTTGTACGTGGGGTGCGGCTGTATCGTACGCTTGCGTCCTCTGGCGGTACAGAATATTTTCGGTTAGCCACTTTGTGGTTCCCCACTGGTACGGCTCGTGTAAGTCGTGCTAGTAACGTGTCTCGTGTGACACTTAACAACCATCACAATCTTGCAATAGACGACCGCTTTAAACTAAGTGGTTGTACTGATACATCGTTTAATATTACGGGCGGTGTTGTACTTGACATCATTAACGATTACACATTTGAGTATGCACAAACCGCAGGTAACGTAGCAGATAAGGCTGAGACTGCTGGTACTGTGTACCATGATGTTGCAGAAACTCTTGATAACCCAGCACGTTACTGGGGCGATGGAAGCTACTCCTTTACGGATGACTTTGACGCTCGTAACCTGTTTGATATTTTGGAGACCAATGAATATGACCCACCTCCTGAAAATCTTAAAGGTCTTATCGCAGCACAAAATAACATTCTGGTTGGTTTTGATGGCAATCAGTTATTCTTTTCCGAACCAAATGTTCCACATGCTTGGCCTGCCAAATACGCGCTAACTTTTGAATACGATATTGTAGGTGTTGCTTCTGTCGGTGGCTACATCCTTGTACTGACTGAGGAATACCCATACCAAGTTTCAGGCAACAACCCTGCGACGATGGCGTATGCCCGTATTGATACCCTTTACCCTTGTTTATCCAAGCGTTCTATTGTGAATATGGGCTACGGCGTAGCGTATGTAACGTATGGTGGTTTGGCTGTGTACAACCCGTCGGGCGGTATGGACTTGATTACAAAGTTTGTGCACGACTGGGATACATGGCCTGAAGCAGTTGATTTGACTAACGTAACTGGTCGTTTTTACAACGGCAAATACTTTGGCTCTGACGGTACAGCTTCGTTTATCTTTGAACGTGACGACCGCATTGGTGGTTACTTTGTTCAAATCAACTACAAATTTACTGCTGCGTGGTACGACCCACAGTCTAATGACTTTTACTATATTTCCGATAACCTCGGTAATCTATACGAGTGGGATAAAACTACACAACCTTTATCTTCTGCTGAGTGGAAGTCTAAAACCATTGTGACTAAAGACTTTCTCAACCTTGGTGCGGCTCGTATTATTGCTGACTACGCTACCCCCGATGCCGAGACGGAAGCGATTGCGGCTTACAACGCCGGGGTTCCCACCTATAACGCTCAAGTTTGGGAAGACTACTCTACCCCAGCACAGACAGCCTCATATGCCCGTAATGCTAACGTGGCAACCATTGTTACTGCAACGCCGCATTTGCTGGCTACTGGTTCAAAAGTTGACATCTCTGGATTTACGGGCGGTACGGCTTCAGGGTTTAACGCACAGCAAGTTGAAATCACTGTTGTAAATTCAACGACCTTTACCTTTGCTGATGTGGGTTCTACGGTAAGCACTACCGCAGATACTTCTGGTACGGTCATTTGTCTTAAAGGTTTAGGCGATATGAATGGCCCATACGACCGAATAGATAGCCTTGGCAATCGCATTACTAATTTTGGTACGTTGAACTCTACTGTAATTAATGGCGATAACTTTACACGTACTCTTAGAACAGTTGAGGGTTTACTACCAATTACCTTCCGTTTGTGGGTAGACAAACAACTTGCCTTCCAAGCTACTGTGTCTACGGATGAGGTGTTCCGTCTTCCTACAGGCTATCGTTCCGACACATTTGAGGTGGGGGTATCAGGTTCTGCACGGGTTAGAGCTATCCACTTTGGCGAAACTCCCTTTGGATTAAGGACAGCATAATGGCTCGCTTTACTGCAATACCTTCTGTCCCCACTGGTAACGTTACCGAGTGGCAAGGACAAATTTTCCGAGCTTTAAAAGAAGATGTTGAGCTTCTTGCGGGTATTCGAGGCGAGGCAGACTTAGCTAGTAAAGCAGTGACCCGAGGACAGCTTCGGGTTAACCAGACGGCACAACCTACATTTTCTCGTGTATCTGCGACCGGTAAAGGGTATACTATTAGCGGGCAGAATGTACCGGATTTGGACGACTACGGAAAGTTAATTAACGATGTTCAACTTCTTGCAAATGATGTGGCGACCTTACGAAATGTTGTCAATCTACTCATTGCCCAATTGAAAGGATAAATCATGGCTGCACCGAACCCAGTACTGTCTATTTTAAACATGCAACAAAAAGCTCCGGCTTCGATGCCGCAAGCAGCACAACCTACTCCACAGGGGCCAGCGGCAATAAACTTGACAGGCACTCCTGCTCCTGTTATGACCCCTGCGCCTGTAATGTCTGCTGACCTTCCAGCACCTACAACGTCCCTTGATTTACCTGCTTCGCTGCAAGGTTTGCTTGGGTCTAATAGCCCACAGGTTGCTATAAATGAACCTGCATTGGCACAGCAAAGTCAACAGTTTACACAGACTGGCACAGTTGCTGCTAACCCTAACGCTCCTGCGTTGGATTTTCGTCTACAACCTACATATGCGGAGGGCGGTATGGTCGGTCAAAATGGTATGCCTATGCGTCCTGCGGGTATGCAGAGTGGGCAGCAACAAGCAATGTCTCCACAAATGATGGAGATGCAGCTTCAAGAATTTATGCGTAAGAACCCACAACAGGTTCAGCAAATTGCGCAAGCCATCATGGCAGGGTTCCAGTCTGGTGAAATTACCCCTGAAGAATTAAACATGGCAGGGCAATTGGCTATGACTGCTCTCCAAAACCCTGAGATGTATCAGTATGTACGGCAGTTTGCTATACAACAAGGTATAGCTACTGAGCAAGATTTGTCCCCCGAATACGACCAAGGTCTTGTATTTGTTTTACTTTTAGCCGTTCGTGCTGCACAGCAGCAAACTGGCAATATGGGGGGTATGGGTACGCAAACTGGTATGGCAGAGCAACCAATGATGAGTATGGCTAATGGTGGTTATGTATCAATGGGTGACAATGCACGTAATGGCGGCAAGGTTGTTGGCCCCGGTACTGGTACTAGCGATAGTATTCCAATCCGTGTGTCAGCAGGTGAGTATGTCATTCCAGCTAAGATTGTCCAAGCTAAAGGTAAAGACTTCTTCGACTCCCTTCTTAAGAAATATCAAGACGCATGAGCACATTACCAGCAGGGTACGACCCAATACCATTAGATGACTTTGAGCCTTTGCTCTTAGCCACTAAGGAGCATTTTGATGCGTATTGGCCTTCGGCTAAACCTTTGTTGGAGCGTTGTATAAAACGTGCTATGCATGGAGAGATGAGTGTAGACGACATTTATAACGCAGCACTTGCTGGCAAGATGTATATATTTGTTGTGAAATGTGATAAAACGATTATTAAGAGTGTGAAGCTGGCACTTGCAATTGAAATTATTCCTTACCCAAAGTTGGCGGCGATGAATATTGTTGCGCTGGGTGGGAATGACTTGGATGCCTTACATGATAAGTATTGGAAGATGCTTTGTGGTTGGGCGTATATGAACAGTGTCCGTGCTATTGAGGGATGGGTTTCCCCAGCAATGGAGCGGGTGATTTCTCGATATGGTTTTAAACCTGTGTATACACACATGCGACTCGAATTGACGGAGGCTATGAAATGAACACAACTAAATTTGTCCGTATGCCCACCAGCAAACAAATGCTGATGATGGGTATTCCTGAACTGCCTGAAGCAGCATTTGGTGGCGACTTGCCTCCGATGCAACGCACGGCTCTTGTCCGAGCAATGGGCATTAGACCTCAAGGCGGCGGCGGTGGCGGTATTGCGGCGGTAATCGGCATTGCTGCTGCGATTGCTATCCCGTTTGCTGCGCCTGCGATTGTTGGTGCGATGGCTTCTAGTACAGCGATTGCTGCGTCTATGCCGTTTGTAACTGCTGCGTTGAGTACCACGGCTGGTGCTGTGATTGGTTCTGCAATTGTTGGTGCTGGTCTAGGTGCGGTAACTGCGGCGGCAACTGGCGGTAACGTTGGTCGAGGCGCATTGTTCGGTGCAATCGGCGGCGGTATCGGCGGCTACTCACAAGCTGGCAGTATTACAGCACAAGGCACAAACGTCGGTACTGGTGCTACAGCACTTACTGATGCAGGTGCTGCGCAATTAGCTACTACCCCAACAGCTAATGCTGTTGTTACTAACGTCGGGTCAGGTACTGGTTATTGGTCTCCTGAGCTTGGGCAGTTTGTTGACCCATCTACAGGTAATACTATTTTGAGTCAAAACATTGCTTATGGCGGTACAGTTGATAGCGCACTTTCGAGCCAGCTAAGTCAAGGAGCAGTAAGTTCACAAAGTCTTGCTAATTCGATTAGTGCTAATGGAACTCTAGCTGTTAACACACCAGTAGCTGCTGGCGGTAATGCGGCTGCGTTTGGTGCTGGTGGTGGTACATACTATGACCCAACCACTGCGGTGGCTGGTTCTGCTCCAGCGTATTCTCAAGCAGGTTTGCAGTACACACCTGCAATGGAACAAGCTGCGGCTAATCAAGCTGTACAGTCTGGGCAATTAACGAACGTAGTTAGTAAAACTGGTGGTGCAACTCAAACTGTTGCTTCTAATGCTCCTGCGGCGCAGGCAGCGGCTGCGGCTAAAGCTGCCCCAACTACACTTAGTGAAGCTCTTAAACAGAAACTTACTGACCCGAAAGCACAAGCTGATTTGTTCTTGCGTGCTGCTGGTCAGATTGCTGGCTCTCAGATTGCTGGTGATGGTTTGTCAGATGAAGAAAAAGCATTGCTTAACCAACAAACTGCTGAACTTCGTCAGTTGCGTGAAACTAACCAAGAATTGTTTAATCAACGTCTACAAGAAGCACAAGGACTTATTGGTGAATCTAAGTACTTTGACCCAGCTTACTTCGGTATGCAAGCACAACGTGGTGTTCAAACCGCTGGTGCTCGTGCAAAACGTGAAGCACTTGGTAAATTTGGCCCACAACGTGCTGGTTTGCGCTCCGCTGAGGAACGTCGCTTTGACCTAGGTATTTCTACTGGTGGTCAGACTGCATATCTCCAAGGTGCTGATGCTGCACAGCAAAATAGAATTCGTACACAAACTGCTGGTCTTAGTGCATTACCTACAAGTGGCCCGGCTGGTGCGTTGCAGTACGGTTCGTATGTTGGTAGTTTGTATGATGCAGCAGACCGCCGCCGCCGTCTAAACGCTGGTGATGTTGGCGAGTTGTTTGGGTCGTTCACTGGTAGACAACAGGCAAACAGCACAGGACTGCCTATTAATATTAATGTTGGTCGTGGGTAAAGGAGAGCATCATGGCTCTTAACTTTGGGCAATTAATCGGTGGTGCTGGTATTGTTGCGGGTCGTCAGCGACAAGCTGAAAACGCAGAGATTGAGCAACGTGGTAACTTAATGCGAATCCAAGAGGCTAACCGCCTCATGGAAATTCGTGCTCGTATGGGCGAAGGTACAAATGAAATAGCTAACGCTCCACTGCCACAGTTTGTGCAGACTCCGGGTACAACGATTGGTAACCCCAATGCACCTACTGCACCTGCACCGGCTGCTGCACCTGCTCCGGCTGCTGCACCTACGTCTGCTACATCTGCGCCTGTTGCACCTCCTGCAAATGTACCTACAACTACGCTTCCTGCCGCACCTGCTGCGGGGTTACGTACTCCTGCGCAACTGGCTTCTATACCAACTGACCAGTTGACTACGGCTGAGTTTCAGGCGTTGCCACAACAAGAACGTCTTAAGCGATTGCAGATAGAGAATGACCGCCGCAAACTTAGTCGTATTGATACGGCTATTGCTGCACCGCCTGCGGCTGCTTTTGATGTTGTTACAGCACCCGTCACTGGGGCAGCTACGCTTTTACAAAAAGGTCTTAACGCAGTTGACTTTGCTAGATTTGGTCGTGCCGCAGGTTTTTATGACCCTGATGTAACTAGCGTAACGATTCCGGGTGCAGGGTCAATTACTCCTTTTACCGACCGCCTACGTAAGTCAGATGCAGAAAACCAACCTATAACAGAAGCACAATTACTCGAGCGTTTAAAAGCAGGCGAAGCTACTAAAGTAAAAGCAGCAGAAACTGAGCGTGTTAAAAATGCAGAGGTCGCCCAGAAGCAAGGTTTGGAAGACTGGCAACTGGATGCTAAGGGTAAACCCGTACGTGGTCTAGTAAATAACAACCCCGGCAATATCCGTCCTAGCACTCAGTACACATGGCAAGGTCAGGTTGGGATTGATAAAGGTGCGAAAGAAGCCGCAGGCTTTGTGCAATTTGCTTCACCTGAAGCAGGTATCCGTGCCATGACGCTAAACCTGTTGTCTTATGACCAGCAGGGTATTAACACAGTACAAGGAATTATTAATCGCTGGGCACCTCCGTCTGAAAATAAGACAGGTGCATATATAAATCAAGTCGCAAAAGAATTAGGTGTTAAACCCACTGACACAATAAATCTCAAAGATGCAGCAGTTATGCGTCAGTTGGTTACTTCTATCATTCAATTTGAAAACGGAAAGAACCCATATAATGCTCAAATCATTGACACAGGCATTGCGCTCGGCTTTAACAAAGAGTCGCCAATTGTTACAGCAAGTACTGGAAAAGCTCCGCCAGTACCTACTCAAGCTCAAACAGTTACTCAAGCGGTAAACACAGGTACACCTAAAGATGTGGCAACTGCTGCGTCTACTGCTGTACCAGTACAACCTGCTAAAGATGGTGTGATGTATGGCCCTGCTCAGATTGACGCAAGTGCCCGCAATCCGCAAATCCAACAGTTATTAACTACTCGTGCTATGTTGCAAAAGCAAGTAGCTCTTTACAATCAGTATGGTATGGGTGACAAAGCCATAGAAGCTGCGGCTAAGATTCAAGCTATTGACCTTGGTATGTACAAGAACCAAGCAGACATCGGGCTTTATGAGGGCGCAACGACTGGTAACTTTAGCCGTGCTATGTCTGTATTGTCTACCTTTACTGGTGCACCGCATCAAGTTCTTAGCCGTAACGATGGCAAGTTTGATTTGTATATTAACGGCAAGGTTGCTAAGTCTGGTCTTGAAGGGCCACAGGTCGAGCAACTTGTTCGTACGCAAGTGGATACAGATTACCGCCAACAACTTGCTAAACTACAAATTGAGCGTAGCGCAAAACGCTTTGATACTGATGAAGAAATTCGTAAGAAAACCAGTGAGGAAGTTCTGCGTACTGCTCGTGAGATTCAGCTTAAACTCATCGAAGGCAACACAAAAGTTGCTGAAGAAAAACTTAAGTTAGCTGGCTTTAAACTTGTTGGCTCTAATGCTGGTGATGGTAAAGCCTATTACTCCAACGGTCTAGGCGATGTGTTTGTGATTGATGGACAAAATAAAACAGCCACTATCAATGGTGCTAAAGTTGACCTTGGAGTAGTTGCACAACAAGTTTCCGGAGTAGATAGGAGTATTTGGAGTACCGTGAATCCTCCCCAACAAGTAGTCAGGTAAGGTGAATTATGGCGACTAAAGCCACACAGTCATTTGAAAATCCACTGTACACTAGCTCTGGCGGGTCGCTTGCCAGTGACATGAGTGGCTATACGTTCTTAAATCCTGCGGTTAGTACAGGGTCGGACGCTCTCCAGCAAGGGTTGGCTGACATTGCTGCAATGGGTGCAAGGGCGCAACAAATAACGCAGTTTGAACTGCCGCAGATTAAACGCCCACCTGCTATTCAGTACAGTCCATCACAGAAAAAACTTGCTGTACAGGGCGTTACCTTTGACGAAGATGACTCCGAGATGACCCTGCGTGCGGAGGCTTTGCTAGACCAGCCCCCCGTTGGAACACTAAAGGGTGGCGACTGGGTAACACTTACACCGCAAGCATACGGGCAAATTACCAGTGGTATCCGTAACCCTAGTCTTGGTCGTCTTATGTCCAAGAACTTTGGCATTGGTGTTGACCAGTTGCAATTACTTGCAGGTCGTGGGCTTCAGCTTGCTGGCGCAGAACAAACAGGTCAGGCTATCGTTGACCAGCAGATGGATGACATACGTAAGAACCTTCCGTTCCGTCGTGAGTTCTCTGAAATTGATTCTTCTAGGGGTGCTATTGAGTGGCTGGCTGCAACTGTTGCCCAACAAGGGCCGAACATCCTTGAGTCTATTGGTGTTGCTGCCGCAGGTTTCTTTGCAGGTGGCGCAGCAGGTGGCCCTTTGGGTGCAGCAGGCGGTGCACTGGCTGGCTTGGCAGGTAAAACTGCCTTTAAACAATCTGTACTTGCGGCTCTAAAGAAACAAGCAGCAGGCGAAGCATTAGATGCAGCCGAAACTAAACTGCTTAAAGAAGCGGCTGGTATTGCAGGTGCAACAATTCTTAGTGTAGGTCAGAACTACGCCACTGGTGCGGCTGATATTTATGGTGAGTTTCGTGAGCAAGGGTCGGGTGCTGATGATACCAATGCTCGTCTTGCCGCTTTGTCAGGCGCAGTTCCTTATGCTGTTCTCGAATCTCTCCCTGAGTTCTTACTAGCTTCCCGGCTATTTGGACGTGGTGGTATATCTGCCAGAGGTGGTTCAACTAACCTACAAGATATTCAGGGTAAAACATTCTTAGGTACTCAAGCTCTCCGTGGTGGTGAACTACTCAAGCGAGGAGCAAAAGGCGCAATCGTTGGCGGTACAGCCGAAGGCGCAACTGAACTAGGACAAGAGAGTTTGCTCATTGGTATGACAGGGCAAGACTTTACTGATTCCGATGTACAAAAACGTTTACTTGAATCCTTTGCTGCTGGCTTTGGCGTTGGTGGAACGATTGGTGCTGGTGCGAACCTACGACGTGGCCCTATCAACAAACAACCTACAAACTTGTTGAACCCAAGTCAGACTACTGAGCCACCTCTTAGCGACTCTCGTGAAGTAACTCCCGTAGGCGGGCCAACCCCCTCAGGTGGTATGGGCGCACGCCCTGACTTTGTGGCTGGTGCTGCTGGCGTTCGTGCTTCTACGCCGGGCGACCGCATCTATACTGGCCCAGTTGAGCCTAATCAGTTTGGTGGTGCACAAGGCGTGCTTGACCTCGGTGGTATCCCTGTTGCTGAAGCCAAGGCTCGCAGTATGCAGGGCAATGTGCAACCGCAACGAGTATGGGATGTAACTACCCAGTCGTGGCGTGAAGTTAGCCCGCAAGAGCAAGCGGCTCAGATTGGCCCACAACAACAGATTACTGACCCCAACCAGTTAGCTTTGCAGTTTGCGCCTCCTGCTCCTAGTGGCGTAGGCTTTACTGACCAAGCTGCACCTATCGTCAATCCTGCTATGCAGCAGGCAATGAACTTGGCACAAAGCCGTAACGCTCAGGTACAAGCACAAGCCGCAGCCGCCGCACAGCGTGAGGCTGACCTTAATAAATTGCAAGCACGGGGGCAAGCCCAACGACAACTGGATATTGCTCAGCAAGCTATGGACGCTGCCCGGGCACAACAGCAACAGACACAGCAACAACTTCCTACAAAACCGTTGCCTGTGCGTGCACCCCAGCAATTGGAATTATTTAGCCGTAGAGAAGCTCCACGCCCATCCCGTGCTGAAGGTCTACGCCGTGGTGTAGGTACGCAACTTCCTGAGCCAACCACTTCCGTGTCGCCTATTCAAGACTTGCGCCGTAGTGCTCAAGTGCCTTTGTTTACACAACAAGGCGCTCCATCTATGGCCGCTCTTAGAAGCGCAGGGACACAGCAACAAGTTGTACCAACAGTGCAGCAAGGCGCTACCCAGATTGCTCCGACAGGCGCACCTGTTACTGCGGTTACTTCTGAAGCAGCTAAGGGTGCGGCACTTAAGAAAGAAAAGACAGGCACTATTACTTTTGAAGATGGCTCTATATATACAGGGCAATTGAAAAAAGGTGAGCCTAATGGGCAAGGCACTCTGATTTACTCTGATACATCCACATACACGGGGCAGTTTAAGAACGGCAAGCCACAAGGTACAGGTCGTTTTGAAGACGCAGATGGTACTGTATTTGATGGTCAGTTTGAAGATGGGGATTTTATACAACCGGAGGTAACAGAAGATGCCGTTCAAGAGCCAAGCCCAGCGCAAGTACCTGTACGCCAACGAACCAAAGGTGGCAGCGAAGTTCGCAAAGGAGACACCAAAGGGGGCAAAGCTCCCACAAAAGGTCAAGCCCTCAAAGCCAAAGAAAAAGTAACCCCTGAAGAAACACCTCCACCCCCATCTCCAAAGGGGGGTAAGGCACTAAAGAAAGCCCCAGCAAAAAAGACTGAGGCTAAGGCTGAAGCCGCACCAAAAGCAGCCAAGTTGCAAAAAGGCCCGAGTGGTTTGGCTGCAATGGTTGGACAACTTATGGGTACTACGGCTCAGCCTACTGTGGTTGAAAGCCAACCTAAACGTGGGCCGAATGAGGCTAGTGCCGAGACAGTTGCAGCCAACGAAGAACTCGATATGGCTATCGAGACTGCCGAAACAACTAAGAACGCAGCAGCTTATGCTGAGGCTTTGTATGACATTGTGTCTGCTTATGTAACTTCAGCAGACCGTACGTATCTACGTAAGACATCTACAAAGTTCTTGACAGATGAAGGCGGTGTGCCAAAGGGTGACTATGTAGCCGCTCTGCGTGAGATTGCGTTGGATGAAGAATCTATCTCTCCGAAGTCACGCCTGTATGGTCTGTTGGCTGATGCTGGCTTGCTAAACGATGTGAACGTACTGAAGAACGTACGTGTCCCCGGCGCAAAAACTACACAAGAAGCAGTGGTAGGAGAAACCATTGGGGCAAACTCAGAGATTACTCCTGAGGAAAGTCTTGCTAACTTTATTGACTCTAATCCACAATGGCCTAATCGCAAACAGTTGATTGACAAACTTAAACAACTCTATGGCAAGATTGACGATGATACTTTCCTTGTTGGTAAGCGTGGTCGCATCAAAGACTTCTTTGACACCAATGGCAACCCACTGGTAACTCAACCTGCTGGTACGTCTTACTTTATTCCTAATACTGTGGCTGAGGAAAAGACTACCAAGTCTGACTTCGTGGCTAAGCATGAAACCGCTCGTAAAGAATTGCGGGACTTGGAAGATACTGAAGACCAGACCACATTGGATGACCTCCAGTTTGACCCATTCTATGACCGCAAGCCAAACAGTGATGATGACTGGCGTGCTTTTCGTTCTAATGGTAAACCCTTAA
>Ga0102863_1000277_pt1 | contig 14088 bp, 12 predicted proteins | sample Colrivmet1449A02_FD_78451 | JGI IMG/M metagenome (GOLD analysis project Ga0102863, IMG submission 78451) | Estuarine microbial communities from the Columbia River estuary - metaG 1449A-02 | ecosystem: Environmental > Aquatic > Marine > Intertidal zone > Estuary | place: USA: Columbia River...
ACAAATGATATTTTCGCGTATTCGCCACCAATTGGTTGATACAAATTTGCAGCATCAACTTTTTTTAAAAATGCAGAATCTGATTCTGTTTTTGTGTATATATTATCTACTGATGGTAAAGATTTTATATCTGATAATGTCGCATAATTTCCCTTTTCTTGAAAAAGATTGTCACTTTCTGATTTTGTATATCTTTGAGCTAATCCATCATTACTAGCTTTAATAGCAGCGTCATAAATTGATATTTCTGGATAACGTCTATCACTCTCCCCTTTTGAATAAGAATCACCTTTTGATGCATAATTTCCCATTTTTATATAATATATATAAATATTTTTTATATTACAATATTATTCATATTTTATTAATAATTCATTAATTTTTGATTCATATGTTTTTAATTTATTATACGTTTTTATTACTGTTACTATAGATAAATTATAAAATTCTGAAAATATTTTTAATTCTATTTCAATTCCTTTTAATTTCAAAATATAATAAAAACATGAAGCACCTATAGATAAAGGTGTATGATCTAATAATAAATCATTATCTTCACATATTTCAATTAATACTTTTACATTTTTTAAAATATCTTGTGAAATATTTAAATTATATTTATTAATTGATTCTTTAATGTAATCAAAAGGTTTTTTTGTATCTAACATTATATTTTTATTTAAATTTAACTTTTTAGAATTAACTAATTCCAATATTAATCTTTCACCTCTAGTTACATATTTTATATCTAAATTTAATCGTTTAGCCATATCTATATAAGAAAATGGTGTACTAGTATCTTTTGTCATATAATAAATACATATAACTAAAATACCATCTTTTACTCTGGCACGTTTTGTTCCGTCAGTTTTTTTAATTGTTTCAATTACATTTACACATAACTCAATAATATTCGCAAATAAAAATTCAGGTATATTCAATTTATTACACAATTCTATAATATATGTCTTTAATTTATAAATATTTTTTTCTTCATTTGACCACATATACCACTCTTGCATTTTAGATAATTTATTATACGTCTTTTTTCTTACTTGAGAAACATTACTATCAAATGTTTGATTAGATATAATTCTATCTTCTTCTATTATTAAACCACAATCCATACATATAACTTCATAATTATCATTTTGTAAATTACTACCTTTACAATTACTACAAATATATCTATTATTTTTAGATGTTTCATTTAATTCAGAACTACCTTTTTCTAAATTAAAATCATTCCATACTTTATCTAATTCAGACATATTTTATTAAGTTAAATAATTAATTAATTAATTAATTATTCAATTTTATATTGTAATTAACTGTAATTAGTATAAATATTGTAATTAGGTAATTCAATCATACAGTTAAATTTATCGTGACATAATTTATCAATAGTACCATCGTTTTTTAATTTATGAAATGTAGTTAATGTATTGTTAAAATAATCAAATTCTGTCGTAGGTGGATCAAAACAAGTTCCATGTTTTTCAAATTCATGTTTCCAAAATGTATCTGATTTACCACTACAACTATTCCAATATTTATTTAAGTCATCCAAAATAGGTTCAATAGTAGATAAATTAAATTGTTGGTTTGTACAAAATTGTGGATAACCACCACTAATATAATCTGGCCATAAACCATGAATCGAAAAATCATTCGATTTACTACATCTTTGTAATGAAAGATAATAAACTAACGAAGAAAAAATAAAATTATTCATTTTAATATATAAAATTAAAATGTTTTTAAATTCTTTTTATATTACATTATATTTTATATTACATTATATGATATTAAATCTGAAATTGTTTTAATACTAATCTTTTTTCTTGATCTGATAATTTATAATCTTGATATTCCAAACGTTGTGATGATACACCACTTTCTTTAATGTATTCTAAAAAAGGTCCTTCTGCATATTCTTTCGTTTGTTCAATTAATAATCTACCTACACTTGTTACTATACTTCCTAATTCTTTTAAGATTAAATTACCTTGACCTCTTCCTAAAAATCCATATGTAGAATTCAAAGATACTTTTATAGCAAGTTGAGTGGAATCAAGAATACTTTCTAATAATTTATTACCATCAGCTGCTGCTTTAACCATTTCTCGTTTTACACGCTTTCTTTCTGCATATAATTCTTCTAATAATGCTGGTAATACACCTTTATTTAGCACATTGCCTTCGGAATCAGTATGTGGTTGAACTATAGTATATTTATAATCTACATTTCTTTTTTGAAATTTTTCATCTGAACTTCTTGTTTTTTTGTTTAAATCATGAATTCTACAATAATACTTGTTATCTATTTCAAAATAAGCTTGTTTACCACATATTTCACCTTTTGTTTTACCACTTTTACCAATAGCTTCACATGTATGTTTTAATTTATATTCAATATTATCATTCCAAGCAATCTTTTCATAATTTACATCTGGTTCATTAAGGTATTTGTCATCTAAAACAAACGTACTATAACATAAATTACGACTAATCATAATTGTAGGATACAAACTTGCAAAATCTAATACTGCAATGTTGTCATCTAAATACATACCAGGCACAGGTTCTAAAACAGTTGCACCTGTAAAACTACTATCTATTTCATCATCATTTGTAAATAATCTAGATACCATGTGTTCTTGTCTTCTGTATTTCAATTTACGATTATAATATTCTTCAAAAATTTCTGTATCACTTAAAATTACAACTGTTGTTTCATCTATTACTTCCGAGACTTTTGCATTTATAGACTTTCTTGTAGTTTTAGATCCTTCTGCATTTTTTACAAGTCCTAAATCAATTTCTATATATTGTCCAATATCTTCGTCAGTAAATACATCTGGTTCTTTCATTTTAAGAGTAATTGAAAAACTATCTTCATTGAAATTTGTATGAGGAACAAGAAAATCCATCTGTCTAGCTTTTCTTAAAATTTGAGAAAATACCTTTATTGTTTGCCCTCTTGTTGTTAAAAATCCAATTGGAACAAACGTAACATTTGCTAATTGCATAATATTTGTTAAAATTAATTGTTTATCAACTAAATTCTGAAGTAAAAGGGTATCTTGCAAACAATATAATCCTATCTTCTTAATATCTTCTGGTAATCCTCTTTCATATAAATTAAACATATCTTTAGCCGATACATCATGTTTATTTTGTTTTAATATTTCCGATGCAATATTATCAAGCTTGTAACTTGAATATTTTTTCATACCTCTTTTATAATGAATTAATAAATCATAATTAAGTCTACCAGGAATATAAATTCTATTAAATTTACTATCACCATATGCACTTGAACTAAAATATTCTTCTTTAATTTCTGCTTGTTTAATTGTTAATCTACTTAAATTTGATAAAATATGTCCAGAATACACTTTTTTAGATCCACTTTGTTTCATAGATGCCAAACCACATAATACTGCTCTTTCAATTAAATATATACAATCAAAACTATCACCGTTATATGTATAAAAAATATCAGGATCCATTTTAGATATAATTTCAGACCATCTTTTAATCAATTCTCGTTCACTTTTACATTCCTCAACAACAACATTTGGTTCATTTATCGGCTCGCACCGTTTCAAAGTTAATAAATGCTTTACTAAAACGTCAGAACTATTTGTATATTTATATGTTGTAGCTATTTGAAATATTTCATTTGGATAAACTATTTCACCGTCACGTTTTATTTTTAATTTAGGATCAGGAAATGTTCTATCATGACTATAAACTTCAATATCCCAAGATGCCTGTAAAAAATTTGCCATATCTTGATATTCTCGCAATGACACTATGTCTCTTTTATCAATTTCTACTTCGACTTGTGTTGTAGATGTATCTTGCGTTGACTTGAATTTACCCTTTGGTAATCGAACCCATCCAGCCATTAAAATATCTTTAATATGACAATAACGCATAAATGGTTCAAAATTACTTTCATATAATTTAAATTTTGTCGGTTTTTTAGTTACATTTTCAATTGTTATTGCCTTTTTAAATAAATATCTGCTTTTCATAAGTGACGTGTAATTATTAAAAACTAATTTAACATATTTGTATCGCTTTCCATTTCTAAATCCAAATAAATCTTTTCGTTCAACTATACTAGATAGATATTTACCATTTTCTTTAGCTAAAGGATTTTTAAAATTTCGTAACATATAACCCGATTCAATGTATTTCAAAAAATGATGTAAATGAACACGATTAAAACTCTCAGGAACTTTAATATAATAAAATGGTTTGAAATTAGTTATTTTACACGTAATAGAAATTCCTGTTTTTGTTACACCAAAACATCTTATAACATAACTACTATTTATCTTATTATCTGTTTCTTCAGAAATTTCTTCGGTTTCATTTTCATCTTCATCTTCTTCATCTTGTGCCCACCATTCAATTATTTGAAAATCAATATCATTTTTATAAAAATCACCATTTATGTTTATTAAATTTGTTTTATAATACTTTTCCATAATACTATAGTAGTTACTTAATAATTATTCATTTTTTTAAACAAATTCAATAATTATTTAAAAAATGAATAATTATAAATTAATTTTTTAAATTAAGTAATGTCATCATTATCATATGATATTATATATAACATTTATTTTTATGTAAATGATTATTCTACTATTAATAAATTTTGGATTATTTCAAAATATTTTAATAAAAATTATATGACTAGATATAACAAAACATATATACATAAATTTAAAATTTTACATAATGAATTTTTTACATATTTAAATATTTTGTACTTGCAAGAAATTAATATACATCAATATTTATTTCATGATTATGTTTCTTCAAAACGCTTAAATAAAATTGATAAATCAATATATATAAATGATTTTATGTTTATTTATAATTTATATACAAACCATATTATTAACATTTTACCAAAAAGAAAACACAAACTTTTAAATAAAATATTATCTAGAGGACCTAATTACATAGATAGATTATTTAGTTTACAATTTAATAAAAAATTAATAAGTATAAACACAAAATACATTATTCCATTAATCGAAATATAAAAATCAATCTATTTATTTTCGGTTTGATTAGTTTGATTTCGATTAATAGAATAATGTATTTTGTGTACTTTACTTATTATATTTTTAATTATTTATTGTAAATTGTCCAAATATTTTATTACGCAATATATTTTGTTGTTTTACAATATCTTGAACCATATTATTGTATATATATTTATTCTTCTTTTTTAAATTACAAATAACATGATCCCATTGTTTCCCATTAACACGCATTCTTCTATTTGTTATAGGATTTTTAACAAATATTTTTTTATTCAATAAATCATTTTCTCTATTTATTAAAATATTATAATATTCTATAGAATAATTATATAACAAAGTTTTTATTTCAATATAATTATGAGATATTAAATCATCATTATAATAAGAATATTTTGTATCACATATATTATATATATTATCAACAACACATCTTTCTAAATTACAACAATATATAAAATCAGTTTTTGATAAATCTAATACACGATATGAAAATATTTTACTTAAACAATATATATTTGTAACATAAGGTGATATATCATACATTATTTTAAATTTATTGTATACAACCTTATCATCATGAATATAATATAATACATATGTGTAATAATATATTATTATATTATGAAACTTTGAAAAATAATCCTGTTTATTAAAATTTTTTAAAAAATGAAGAGCGCTATTAATATCAATCTTATCTGGAAAATACACTATATTTATAAAACAATTTAAAATAAACATATCTAAAATATTTAAATAAAAGTTTGATTTATATATATTTAAAATTATATTATTTAAAATTCTATTATTTAAAATTGTATTTTTAAAAACATCTTTATTATTATAAAGATCGTATATAATAAATTTCATTGATGTATAAAAATATTTTTTTTTTACTTGCATATTAAAATCATTATTGATATTTTTTAATTGTTTTGTTAAATATATTTCTTCAAAATTAATTACAAAAACTCTTAATAATTTATTTGTCTTTTTAAGTTTAGCTATATCAATTATAGATAAATATTCACCTATATTATTAAAAATATCCTGACATATCTTATTCATATTAAATAAATAACACTTACTTAATATAAATTCATTTTTTAGTTACATTACATTAATTTATTTGCTGGGAGATATTACTTTTTTAAAAAGTAATGATTCCGTTACATTTACTTTGGAACATATATGGTTCAAACCATATATTAACTTTTATTGGTATATTTTCTTCATTATATGTATAATTATATTTAATAATGTATCCAATACTCATCATATACCGTTGTAATGTTTCAAGTTGAGCCTTAGTTATATTATCAGCAGTTATATCTTCTCCGTATATCTTTTTTGCACCACAAATTAAAATATTCATTAATAATTGAAATAAAGTAACATTATATGTATGTTCTGATAATAAAACACTATATGTATATGGTGGCAAAGGCTCTTTTACAAAAACAATATTTACAATACTTAATGTATCAAGATCTCTTCCATTTATTCTGTTATTATCAACTAACATACTCTAATATTTCTAAATAAATTATTTTTATTTAAAAATTAGTTAAAATAATTTTATAAAATAAAGTATGCAATTTTTATAGCACCATTTAATGCAGCTGAAGCATGATGATTTTGAACTGTAGCAACAAAAGATCCAGTAGTAACATTATCTATATACAAACTTGGTAATCCATTTGTCCCAGCATAATTCATAATATTTGCTAAGACTACACTACTAGCAGTTACATCAGGATGATTAACAGTGAATTGTGTAGCTGAATCTGCTGCAGTAGCTGCTGACTGAGTTATAATTATTCCAACCTGAGCTGTAACACTTACAGCTGTTGTAATATTTGTAGCTTGAGTAACACTTGATTTATCAATTGTAATAGTATTAGCATTTACGGATCCAAAATCATATTTTAGTTTAGATGATTGAGACATTTTGTTTTATAATATTATAAAACAAAAAAAAATAAAATAAAAGAATAAATTAATCTAAATCATCAATCAAACAATCTGTAGAATTACTATTTGTTGTTTCTAATATTTTCATATTTATATTATTTGTTATTTCATTTAAATATAATTTTTTTAAAAAAACCTTTTTTAAATCATTGTCACACAATACAAACTCAGTTTGTTTTCCATTATTATTTAAAAAACTCTTTTCAAAATTATGTATAAACGTATTTAAATAACTTAAAATATCATTAATATAATTATTGTCTCTATATATTAATGTAATTCTAATCTTATCATTGAATTTTTCTACCAACTTTGAAAATGATATATCCAACATATACATATATAATTGTATCTGAGTATTTTCATAGTCTCTTAATGTTGAAAAAAACCCCTTAGTCCTATTTTTAACTTCTACTATATAACTTTTTGATCTATCATTATTGTCAATATATAACCCATCAACTTTTCCTCCAATATACCATTCAAATTGACTTGTATCTAAATTATCTAAACTACATTTATAAAATTCTTGGCTTGTATTTAATTTCACATTAAATTTTTTTTCATATATTTCAATAGCACTTTCTTCTTTTAATGTTCCATGTGTCTTATTTATAAAACTTTCTGTTTCTTTAATAAGATTTTTTTTAGCCGTATCTGTCATTTGCATTTTTTCAATAATTTTACCAACATTTTCCCTTTTATTATCTGTTTCAATCGTTTTAGATTCTATTGATTCAATATTCGCTTTTCCTAATACCAATTCTAATTTTTGTTTTTGATTTAAATCTATTTCATCAACTCTTGAATTTAAACTTGTAACTTCCGTTAACACAGTCTTCTTTTGATCATTTAATTTAGCAGTTTTACTTTCCCATTGTCTTTTAGTTATCTTTTTATTTAATAAATCACTGTTTAATAATTCTACTTCTTTATCTAAAATTTTTATTTGTAAATGTTTTTCATTTATATTTTTTTTTGTCGTTTCTAAAATAAAATTATAATTATCTTTATCACAACGTTTCCATAAACGTTCAAAAGGTGTAACATAATCCCATTTATTCTGTCCAATATAACTTGCAATTTCACTTGTATATAAAAATACTTTTTGTTTATTCATAAAGTTTATTTAATAGTAAATAAACTTTTAAATTCAATTATTATTACTTTTCAAAAAAGTAATTCCATACAGCTTTTGGATTATAATTTAAGATCGTTTTATCTTCACCTTTGTATCCAACTTGATTTGATAAAAATAATATTTTATGATTATTTGTATATAAATATTTATTAATACTAGAATGCGTGTGACCAGAAATACAAACTATAAGATTTTTAAAAGTATATAATTTTTCAATATAACTAACATATGCGGATGATACATCAACTCCAAATTTATTAATTTTATTTTGATATTCTCCATTACACATTGGATGCGAGCCATGATGTGTTAATAAAACCACATCTATATTTGGGTCACGTGACAATTCATTTAAAATATAACTAACATTTGTATTAAATAAATTTAATGTATCAATACAACTCATTTTCCTATCACTTTCTATCCAAATTTTCTTATAATCATTAATATATTTTGTTATATTTCTATTAATATTTGACCACAATGTAGAACCAATTATTTTAATATAATTTTGAATATCTTCTGGACATTCTAATTCAACTGAATTATCGTCTATATTTAAATATACACTACTATTATTTAAAAAATACACATTTTTAGGAAACTTTACTAAATTTATAATTTCATCCATTGTATATTTCTCAGATACTTTTGAATAAAATTCATGATTTCCAAAAATAACAAAAACATTTTTAAAATCATTTGCACATCTATTAATAAAATAATTATAATTCTCTTTTAACGGATTACCTATATCACCACATAAAGCTAAATTCGGAGCGACTGGATTAACATAATAATCCTTTCTATGTTCTAAATGTATATCTGATATGTACTGTATTTTCATAGAATACATATAAGCTATATAATAAATTTACATTTCTAACAAATTGGTAAATTTTCTAATAAATTTACATTTCTAACAAATTGGTAAATTTTCTAATAAATTTACATTTCTAACAATTTGGTAAATTTTCTAATAAATTTACATTTCTAACAAATTAAATTATATCATTCTTCAATCTTAAAATCACTCGGTTTCAATTTTTTACCACCACATTTAACTAAACAATTATTAGTATATTCAATAAGATCATCTAAAAGTTTTTCTTTGTCTTTTAAAACTATTTTATAAAAACCTAAAATTGGTTTAGCTAATTGTTCTATATAACATTTTCTATTATATTTTAAATTATTTTTAATAGCATATTGTGGATCTTCACCAAGTTCAGATTTTGCACTTTTTGGATCATCGCTTTCTATAAAAATATACGGTATTCTATCTCCTACTTGAACCTCTTCCTTTCGTTGTTTCAATTTATCCGCAAGTTGAACATGAACTGGTCTTGTTTTATAACTCGCTGCAAGCATTGCTGATACTATTAAATCATTAACATCAATCTTATATTCTAAAATATCACACAAATACCTTTTATATAAATCAATACTTAATCCTATACAATCTCTGTCTTCTTTACATACTTTTCCATTAATAGATTCATCATTAATTATAGTATCAATAATCTCTCGATAACATTTTTTCACCATTGGACAATAATCTCTTCTAGTTAATGCTATACCCTTTGCATCTACACATTTTAACTCAAATGGATCCTTTGGATTTTCATATTTATTTGCAATATATCTTTTCTTTGTTAACAAAATAAACGGATGAAACACTTTCTCAAACTCTAAACAAATTGGGGGACGATTAAATATCTTATCAGTCATATTATCAGCACAAATACTTGCAAGCTTAAACGTATCTTCGCGATTTTTTGTAAAATTATTTCTATTAAATTTTACTTTTATGAAAATACTATCTGTGTCTCCATATACTACATGTGTATAAAAATCAACTGGTATTTCGGGATCTGTCTCGTAAGTTTTATTTGTTACGTTCAAAATATATACTTTTTCATTATAATTATACGAAATCTCAATTTGATTGTTTGGATAACTTTCTCTTAACAAAGAATATACTAATTCTGTTTCATTAATATTATTTGTACGATACATTTAAAATACAAATAATAAATTAAAAATTTCATTTATTTTTAATTTTGATTTTATTTAAATGATTTTGTAATTCCTCTATAGAATTTTTAGAACGCCCATAATTTATACCAAGACAAACTAATACACAGTTATCTTTCTTATAAGATATATTATTATCTAATCTTTCAATTGATGGTTTGAATGGATATCTTGAAATTTCAGTAATTACTAATTTTAAACCCGAATGGTAACATACATAATTTTGTTTAATAATTTGATTTTCAATCCACTTTTTTGTAATATCTGTATTACAATCTCTTTGTTTAATTAAATTATATAATTTTCTTACCCAATATTTATCTATAGTTAAGTTATCCTGAGATTCATAATTATTTGTTTTAATAGCCTTTATAAATTTTTCAAAATATCCTATATTGGAAGTATTTTTAGCATAATTACAAAATAAACAAGATAACACTACATTATCTCTTACATAACCTTTATTTGAATCTTTTCTATCAATGCTAATTTGATCGCAAGATTTATTTCCTATTATAATATTTAAAATTACATCACAATAATAACATTTCTTATGTTGTGATTTATATAATTCTTCTAAGTATTCCTTAGTTATATCACAATCAATATTATGTGTTCTCTTTTTTGCTTTACAAGTATAAATTAAAGCATTAAAAAAATTTTTTGTATATAATTCTTTAGCTTTAATGTTAAGTTTATTCCTCTTTTCTTCAGTTATAGTATTTTTATATAATATCCTTTTTCTATTATTTATATATTCTTTTCTTTCTTCCCTAAAAACTTTTCGACAATCTTTACATCTATTTCTGACACCTAATACATATATTTTATCTTTACGAAAATTAATTAAAGGTTTTTTAATATTACAATCTTTACATGTATTCATATAATACATATAATAAATTTCTTTTAAATTGAATTATATTTACACGAAATTTATTCATAACTATTTTAACTAACTCCTGTAAAAATAAATTTTTAATTGTTTAAATTCAATTATTTTATAGAAAATTTAAACGTAATTTTGTGTTCTATTAGAATTCGTTCAGATTTAATTATTTTAATATTAGTTTATTTTATAAATAAAATTAAATAATGGCATCTAATTTTTCGCCCATGTATTTTGAACAACCTATTGTCATTTTTGACACTACACAAGCTTTAAGTAGAACATCTGGATCATTTGTTCTTTATGGTGGTGTAAGTCTTAATGCAACACATGACAGTACATCTATTACAAATGGATCTTTTGTTGTCGCTGGTGGTGTAGGTATTGGAAAGAACTTAAATGTTGGAGGAATTCAAACAATTTCTAATACAGCTGAAAGTACTGGTACCGGAAATGGAGCTTTAGTAGTTTCAGGTGGTGTTGGTATCGCTAAAGATTTAAATGTTGGTGGAGACGCAACTATTACTGGTAATTTATATGTTAATGGTACAACAACATATGTTAATACACAAACTATTGATGTATCAGATAATACTCTTGTTTTAAATGCTGGACCTGCAGGAACTTCTGACGCAGGTATTCTTATTCATCGTGCTGGTGAAGATGTAACAGAAGAAACAGCTGTTATAAGTGGTACATTAACTTCATTAACAACAGGTTCCGCTGTATTACCAACTTCTGTCACTCAAAGTAATTATTTTAATGGATGGTGGATTAAAACAGCTGGTGGACAAATAGCCCAAATTTTGAATTATAGCGGTGATGGTACCAATGGTACATTAACATTCTTCACTCAAGGAAATACATTGACAAATGGAAGTGCCAATCTATCGAATTTAAGTTTCGAGTTATACAATAGAAGTTATCTTGCACAATATTATGACGAAACTTCCGATGAAGTAAGATTTGCTTATATTGCTGATGCAGAAGATCCTAAAATAGATTTAGAAAATTTTAACAACTATGCAGATTTACGTGTAAATAGTTTGTATGCAAACACTGGTATTTCTTCCGGAGATTTATGGATAAGTGGATTATCAACTATTGCAAATTTAGCTGTAACAGATTTATTAGTTGCCAGTGTTAGTATGGAAAATGCTGAATTACAATCTGCAACTATCGGTGCATTATTCGTTACCGGAGAATCCATTCTTCACGGAGGTGTTACTGCTGGTACTCTTTATGTAACTGGTGCTTCTATTCTTGACTTGGGTGTTACTGCCGGAACCATTAATGTCACTGGAGATTCCATTCTTCACGGAGGTGTTACTGCTGGTACTCTTTATGTAACTGGTGCTTCTATCCTTGACTTGGGTGTTACTGCCGGAACCATTAATGTTACTGGAGATTCCATTCTTCACGGAGGTGTTACTGCTGGTACTCTTTATGTAACTGGTGCTTCTATTCTTGACTTGGGTGTTACTGCCGGAACAATTAACGTTACTGGAGATTCAATTCTTCACGGAGGTATTACCGCTGGTAGTCTTTATGTTACTGGTGCATCTTATTTACATGATGGTATTACAACTGGATGCTTAAATGTTACTGGTGCTTCTTTATTACAAGATGATGTAACTATTACGTCTGCTAATGTAATTATTTCAACTAATGATTATTCACCAATTCTTAATGCAACAGTAGCAACAGGTGGTTCAATTTTAATGAATACAGTTGATGTTTCACCTAGTTTAGGAGATATTTCAAGAGAAAGATATTTTTCAGCAAATAACAATCAATCTATTGCAGATAATATAACAGGATTTGTATTTAGTAATTCTGTTGTTAGAGCATTTGATGCAATTGTTTCTGTAACAATTTATGCTGGTGGAAACAGTTCATATGCATATTATAATTTAAAAGGTGTGCAAAAAAATGGTAATTGGGTATTAAATAGTTCATTTGTTGGTGATATAACAGGATTCACTTTTTCCATTAATGGAAGTGGTCAAATTCAATACACGTCTACTAACATTGCCAGTTTTACAAGTAGTTATGTTAATTTCAGAGCTCTTACAACATCTGTAATAACTCCCGAAATATAATAATATATATAAAATAAAATAAAGAGTAGATATAATAATAAAAAAATCATTAGAATAATAAAAATATTATTATATATTATAGATATATATAATGAAATTTATTGACAAATTTAAACAACATTTTAAAAATGATAAAGATACTAATATAAACTTTGTTTTTGTAAGACATGGTTATGGGTGTCATAATGCAATAGGTAATTTAATTAATAATAAATTAATTACTTCAGAAAATGGTAAACAATTATTACAATCACATTTAATTGATCCAGAATTAACACCAATTGGAATTGATGCATCTATATCTAATGGAAATATTGTCAATAAGGTAATAAGGTCTTTAAGTAAAACATTAGCGAATAAGAATTTAAATATGGATGAAATGAATGTAATAGGTTGTTCTCCATTAATAAGAAGTATGGAAACAGCATATTTTATGAGCAAAGATTGGGTTAATCCTCCTAAAAAAATATACGTATTTCCTTTATTAAGAGAGATAGATGAATCTAGTACAGATAAATATTCAAATAAAAGTCGTCAAACAATGGAAACAACACCGAGTTATGCTATGAAATCAATAATAGAACAAAAACGATATTTAAGATCAATTGGTATATTAGAATTATTTGATTTTTCATTTGTTGAAAAATATTATGAATTAAGAAAGGAGCCAGGTGATATACCTAAATTTATAAATTGGTTTATCATAAACTATATATCCCAAATACAACCTAGAGACAAGTTAAATGTTTTTATAATAACTCATGCAGGTGTTTTAAAAGATTATGCTCAGGCCGGTTTTACAAATAATTCAGGTTTTGTTTTAAACGGAAGACTAAAACACAATACTTTTAAATTAAATAAATATATATCACT
>Ga0102863_1000280_pt1 | contig 13969 bp, 11 predicted proteins | sample Colrivmet1449A02_FD_78451 | JGI IMG/M metagenome (GOLD analysis project Ga0102863, IMG submission 78451) | Estuarine microbial communities from the Columbia River estuary - metaG 1449A-02 | ecosystem: Environmental > Aquatic > Marine > Intertidal zone > Estuary | place: USA: Columbia River...
AACATTGCCCAGACCGAAACCACCGGAAACCTCACTTTCCTGCACGGTACTGCTGCCGGCAACCGTGTCACCCTGACGGCCGGCCAGTGCGACATCAGCAACCCGAGCTACTCGGATCAAGACGGGATTCAAATGCTGAACATCCCCTATGTCGCCACACCAACAACTTCGGGTAACGACGAAGTAAGCCTCGCCTTCACCTAAGTTGCGCATCCACGCCACTTAGGCCCCACGCCACTTAGCCACTAAGCTTCACCGCTTAGTGGCTTTTTCACTTAGCCGCTAAGCTAGAGGCGTTATCACCCACACAACTTATGGCGTTCGTCCGTAAGAAGGTCAAAACCTTCAAATGGCCTGTAACGGTTGAAGAGCCCGCAGACGGCGGCACCTTCGACAGCTCGACCTTCGACGCCACCTTCAAGCGCGTGGGCCGCAGCGAATTCGCCAAGCTCAGTGACAAGGGCGATTTTGACCTGCTCAAAGCGGTCCTAGTGGGCTGGGATGGCATCGACGATGAAGCCGGCAAGCCCGTGCCCTACTCCCTCGAGGCCGCCAAGGAGCTAAGCGACGATCCATACTGGATCCGGGGTGTGCTCCGCGCCTACACCGCTACCTTCGATGGCGCTAAGCAGGGAAACTAAAAGGCGCTGCTGTCCATTGGGCCAGTACCGGTAAGCGGATAGAGGACAAGACCGACGACGATGCCAAGGCCTTCGGGATTGTCCTCCCGCCCTCCACTGACTCAGAGAGTGACGGCAGCACCTACGAGGTGTGGGAGGAAAACTGGGACACCGTCATGATGTTCCTACGTATGCAGACGCAGTGGTCGACCACCATGGCCGGCTACATGGGTCTGAAATACGAGATCCTGCTCGGTCCTGGAGGCTTATTCGCCCTCTACAATGTGACCAATCCACGCGAAATGCTTGAGGATCTCCAGATCATGGAGGCCGCAGCACTGAGCGAGTTAGCCAAGGAGGCCGATGGCTAAGCAAGTAAGCGAGATCCTAATCAAGCTTGGCCTTAAAGATGTTGAGGGCCTTGACAAGCTAAAGGGTGCTTTTCGCGAGCTTGAAAAGTCCATCGGCCCTAATAATGCTGCCATCGAGCGGGCCAGGCAGAGCATCATCGATTACGGCCGCGACAGCCGTAACACCGAACAAATAATCAAGGGTCAGATCGACGCACTGCGCGGTCTCCAATCTCAGGTGGAGCGCGGCTCCTCAACCTGGGCCCAGCTCGCCACAGACATCGAGCAATTCCGCCAAGCCTCCCGCCGCACAGACCGTGAGATTGAGGTACTAAGGCAGAGTATTCTTAACTCTGCCTCTACGCATAATCAGTCTCGTGATTCTGTACAGGGACACATACGCAGTCTCCAAGCTCTTAGCAACCAAGCTTCACTAACTGGCACAACCTTAAGTAACTTAAGGCGCGATATTGCGAACCTGGAACAGCAGATCGAAGTTGCTGAGCAGGGCAGTCGGCGATTCCGCAGTGCTCTGGGTCAAGCTCTAGCTGTAAATCCGCAGTCCATACTTAATCAGTGGCGAGCCTACCGCCAGGTTTTACAAGATTCCGCTTCTTCTGCTGAGGATCTAGCAACAGCCGAACAACGGTTACGGTCTTTATCAGGCGCTCCACGGATTGAGCAACGTCGTGCAGTATCTGCGCAAGCAGAAATCGTGGGGTCTGCCGAATACCAAAGGCGCTTTGGTGTTGGCGGTACTGCTTTAACAGAACAGCTTCCTGACACCACCGCTGCCTTAAGGCAAGAATTAAACGAGTTAAACGAAGATCTCGCTAATCTTGTACGAGGTGGCACGGATTACGTCACTGTATCTAACCGTATCGCTGAGGTTCAGCGCGAACTACGCCGCGAACTTACCGGCACAGCAGACGCATTTGAACGTCTTGCCCGTGCCCAGTCCGCTACTGAACGCCGCGGCCAGAAGGTAGCAGGCATTCAAGAGTATTACAGCACCCAAGGCCCCTTAGCTCCTGGCGTCGGCGGTTACCGCGATCCCGCAACAGGGGCAATGATCGCCCGTGGAGCGCGTACACCTGACCGTATCCGCGTAGATGAAGCTGCCTACGCCCAACCCATCGGCCCTCAAGCCTTCCCCGAAGCAGGTCGTCGCGCTCAACGAGACATCGAGAGTGCCCTAGACGAAGTAAACCGCATCTACGAAAACTCTAAAGTTCAACGTGCCGAGATACAAGCTAAGTATGACCAAATTTTCTTGGATAAAGTTGAGCAAGGCCTAAACATGGAATCTAGGCTTGTCATGGAGGCTAGTGACAAGCAGTTTAAGCGTGAACTAGATAAGTTCGATGAGAAAATGGACATTGCCGACCGCAAGCGCCGTAGTCGACTTACAGCAGGCCAAGCCGTCCAAGCAGCCGGCGCGGCCATCTCTGGCGGTATCTTCGGTGGCCCGGAAGGCTTCTTAGGCGGCGTTGGCGGTGCGGCTATCGGCTCTGCTATTCCTGGCCTCGGCGTGGTCGGCGGCTCCTTTGCCGGTGCAGCCATCGGCGCCCAAGTGGGCATTTTCCGCCAGCAACTAGGTCAATTCACTGAACAGGCCGCACAAATCAGTAAACTCCGTCTTGGTCTTGCTGGTGTATCTAAGGACTTAAAGGAGTTCGAGACTTCAACACGAGCTGTTGAGGCTGCCAGCCAGGCACTACTGCTCCCACTCGCAGATACATACAGGTACTACACGCAGCTTAGAGCCTCTACAGTAGAACTTAATTACAGCGCGGATGAGACTCGCAAGATACTAGAAGGTACCGCCTCTGCTGTCTTAAAGACAGGAGGAAGTCTGGCTGATGTAGACGGTGCTATGAGAGCCGTCGTTCAGATTCTCAGTAAGGGCAAAGCCGCAGCTGAAGAGGTTAGAGGGCAGCTAGGTGAACGCTTCCCAGGCGCAGTCATTAAGTTTGCGCAGGCAAATAAGATGTCTGTCCAAGAATTGGACCAGGCATTCCAAGCTGGTACTGTCACTATTGATAAGTTTATCACATTTGCTAAGCAGAATTATGAAGAAGGAGGTAAGTACATAGAAACACTTGCGGATAGCACAGAATACGCAGGTAAGCGCATGGAGAAAGCGCTTGAGAACCTGCGTTTAGCTATAGGTAGATCCTTAAAAGACAGCGGAGCAGGTTTCCAGAACTTCGCTGCAGAAGCCGCCGAGAATTTACTTTGGCTTGGTCAGCAAATGGCAGCGTTTGCTACTAATGCTGAGATGTTTCTAGGGGGAGGTATGAAAACCCCAGGAGGCACAGCCAAGGAAATAGCAGAAAGGCTGATTGGTGGAGGTGTCACTGTCAGGGAGATTGAGCAGTCTATACAGGATTACGAAAATAAGATAAAAGAAGCGAATGATCGGCTGGCTTCAATTAAGACACGTAACATACTTCAGACTATTTTCGATGAAACGCTCGGTGCTGGCACACCCACCCAAGGCCAGACAGCTACCGCAACTGCCGCCCTTGAGAAGCGTATAGCCTTACTACGCGAAGCACTAAAACTGGCCAACGACTTTACCCGCAAAGGTAAACCAGGGGCAGGTGGTGGGGGAGAAGAAGATACCAAAGCTGCGCAAGACCGGGCTAAAGCCTACCTGCAAGCGTTTGACCAGCGCGAAGAGGCCCTCGCTAATGCAAGACTTCAACGCGAAGAGCAGATTGCTCAGATTCGCAAGAACGCGATCGAGCAGGCCTTCCAGATTGAACGCCAGCTTGGTGACGAGCGCCAGAACATCGAACGTGATATGCAGCGCATACAACGTGAGATGGACTATTCCGCTGGCGAGGTGGACCGCTTACGCCGCCTAGCTTCCGGGGAGGATCCTCGTGTAATTGATGCGGAACGTCGGGCTGCCTCAATCAGCCAAAACGCTACAGAGAATAAACTTAAGATTCTCGAGGACATTCAGGACAAAGAGCTACAGCAATCGCGCACAATTGCTGATTTCCAGAAAAATACTGCAAAGCAGATCGCTGACGCTAATCAAGGGTACGCAAAGCAAGTCGGTGAGATTCAACGTGATTTTGCAAAAGCCTCTGCAAAAATTATTGAAGAAGGGAGCGGTAGGGCCGCTAAGCGCATTACTGCTGCTGCGCAGATTGTTTCGCTAGTTTTAGAGCGTTCTAATCTTAATCAGTTACGTACTGGTTACGGTTACCAGCCTGTTAGTGAGCCTACTGGATTTTCTGGTGGCCGTCCGATGTATCAAGGCCTTTCCGGGGAAGAAGTTCCTACTCAAATTAGGCAGATTGATGTCAAACTTGAGCGACTGCTACGCACACTTTTCCCATCGCAAAATACGCAAAGCAGTTTGCCAGTAAATAAGGCAACCGGGCCCGGTATCGGTCAGCAGTTTCTTGGTCTGCTTGGGTCTGAGCGCGGCTACGAAGACGTTGCTGGCTTGATGCCACTTCCTATCCAACGCATGCAGCAACAGGCTGCACGGCCCTTGCGAATGGTCTGGGAGCAAATACAACGCGCAACGGAAGGTGTTTATAGAACTTCTGAAAAAGAAATACAAAAAGTGTTTAAGCCTAATCCTGCTAGGAATCAGCAGGTGCTTAAGCGCATACAGAGAATGCAGGAAGCTGTTCTTGATTGGAATCCGCTTGAGGCGGAGTGGAAAGAACGCGACAACAGGACTCGCGAGCAAAAGCGCAGCAAAACAATCCCCACTCCGGCCTCCGCGGTTAAAAGTATCGTCAATACGCTTTTAAGCCCCATTGTTGATCGAGTAAATACAGCAGAAACGCAGTCTGCAAGGCTGACGCCTCAGCTCGGTAGTGCTGAGTATGCACGTATTTACAGTGCAAATATGGGCTCGTCGCGTGACTTGAGCTTCATGCTCACAGACAATGAAAAGACTATTATCAAAAAGACAATTTTAGATATATTCTCTGCCACTAAGACTGAGGCGTTTAGATTGCCCCGGCGGTTTACTTCTGCCGAACAAAAAGCTAATACGTTGAATCAACTTAGTGCATACGAAAGTGGAGTAATAGATTCTGCAAAAGACGCCGGAAACTCACTAAGGTCAATCATCAGTAATTTTCCTGGCTTCTATGAAGAAGTCATTCAGGAGGCTAGGCACGCTGGCGAAGCCTTTGCAGAAGGCGCACTAAGGAATCTCGGCACATACAGAAGTGCTCCCGCCGAAACGGAACAGTGGCTTAAGGAGCAGGAAGACAGACGCTCGAAGCAGTGGTCAGATATTTTCAGTCAACCAATTATTACGCCAGGCGTCGAGAGTCAATTTGAAGGCGCCATGCTTCCTGGGCGTGGATTTAACCTATCACGTTTGACCAAAAACTTTGGAAACATTGCAAGCGCATCGCCTAACCCGCTTGGTATGCTCGCTCAAGCTATTCAAGGTGCAGCTCCCACGTCCCAATTAAGGCAGCAGGGTGCTCAGCAGCAGCTACAAAATGAAGACACGAAGATGCTTTTAGAGCAATTTGCAAGTTTGTCTGAAATTACTAAAGCCAGCCGCGATAGAAGCCTTGCTCTAAAAGACCAAAACCGTGAACTCCAACTACAGGCGGACTATCTCAACAAGGGTATCGAACCCTCCTTGGCACGAGAGCTTGCAAACTTGCAGCAGTCTTACGAGACGCAGAAACTACTGGTTGAGCTTGAAGCCCAAAGCCTCATCAAAAAAGGAGAAAATGTTTACCAAGTACAGCAACAGAGAGATTTGGAGTTACAAAACCTAGACACGCTAAACAGGCAGAACCAAGCACAGGCCACTCAAAACGCGCAGCGTGCTAAAGCAATCCAAGACGCCCAGCAGCTCAAAGATGCCGTGCTGAATCCCCTACAACAAGGACTTACACAATCCTTTGACCTACTAATCAACGGTACCGAAAACTGGGGCAATAGTCTTCGACAGATTGCCGCAACTGTGCTGCAGGACATCGCTCGTCAGTTGATTCAGATTTACGTCATCAACCAAGCAATTTCCGCTATAGGCAAGCTGTTCCCCACCCCTGGAGGCATAGGAACTATCCCGGTAGCTGCTGTTGCTGCTAACGGCATGGCTTTTGGCCAGAACGGCATCGTCCCCTTCGCCATGGGTGGCATCGTCAACAAGCCGACGCTGTTCAAATTCGCCAATGGTGGCGTCCCCGGCACAGGCCTTATGGGCGAAGCCGGCCCAGAAGCCATCATTCCCCTGAAGCGTGGTCCTGACGGTAAGCTTGGCGTCAGTGGCGGTGGTAGCACCACCAATGTCACCGTGAACGTGGACGTACAGGGCACGCAAGCTCAAGGTGACGATGCTCGAGGTCAGCAGCTGGGCAGGGTAATTGCAGCGGCCGTCCAGACCGAGCTAATCAAGCAGAAACGGCCGGGAGGTCTGTTGGCCTAATGGCGACATTCACCTACATACCAGATCGTCCAGCAACCGAGACGTCTCAGCCCCGCGTAAGTCAAACACGCCTTGGCACGTATGAAGAGCGTACAACATTCGGAATAAACCCTTTTCGCGACACCTGGAACTTGACGTTCAGTAATCGCAGCACATCGGACATCGCAGGCATAGTCACATTCCTCAAAGCACGTGACGGGCTAGAGACATTTGAGTGGGTAACACCCTTTAATGAGACTGCCCAGTTTATCTGTACTGAATGGGATGTACGTCTTGAGTCCTGCAATTACAGGACCGTCGTCGCTGCCTTCGAGCTTCGTTACGAACCGTCTGCAACCAACGCCTTAATTCCCGCTGGTACCGCAACCACGTTTACCTGGATTCCTGACTTCACTGCAGATCATAAGTACAAAGCAAATACCAACACATTTATGTATGGCGAAGGTTACACTAAACGGTTGAAGTTTGGCTTAAACGCTCAGACTGAATCATGGAATCTACAATTACGCAACCGGACAAACACCGAACGGGACCAGATCAGGACCTTCCTTAGACAAGCTCGCGGACAGACAGCATTTATGTGGACCGACCCTCTAACTGGCGTACCAGGCAAGTATACCTGCACCGACTGGACAACCACATTTAATAATCACAATAACAACGACATCCAAACGAGCTTTAAGAAGGTATTTGAGCCATGACAGTACCCGTTTCAGCGCTACAAGAAACTGCCCCAGGAGCGATCATCGAGCTGTTCGAGCTGGAACTGAACGCGGCGCAACACGGCATCAGCGAGATTCGCCGTTTCCATGCTGGTACCAGCCTCAATAACAATGGTGAGGTGGTTTGGAACAGTAACAGCTACGAGCGTTTTCCTATCGAAGCCGAGGGTTTTGAGTACAGCGGCAACGGGCAATTACCGAGGCCAAAAGTCCGCGTAAGTAACATCCTTAATGCAATTACCACATTACTAACAAACTTGCCCGATGGTTTGGAGGGCGCCAAGTTTACGCGTATCCGCACGCTGGCCCGCTACATCGACGCAGTCAACTTTCCTGGCGGCGTAAGTCCCTACAGCCCCGACCCGACAGCCGAATTCCCGCGCGAGGTCTACTACGTCGATCGCAAAACGATTGAGAACCGCAACGTAGTGGAATTTGAGCTGGCAGCAGCGTTTGACCTAGCCAACGTCAGCGCACCCAAGAGACAGTGCATCGCCAACATCTGCCAGTGGGTCTACAAGTCCACCGAGTGCAGCTATAGCGGTGTGCTGCCTTCGTGTCTCAAAACACTGACGGATTGCAAGGCTCACTTTGGTGCCACAGCTGAGTTACCATTCGGGTCTTTTCCAGGTATCGGGACATACATCGGATGACCTGGCGCACTACAGCACTTGAGCACGCCAAGACCGAGCACCCCCGCGAGGCGTGCGGGTTGGTGGTCATCGTCAAAGGCCGTGAGCTGTATTGGCCCTGCCGCAATCTGAGCACCGGCAACGATCAGTTCATCCTCGACCCCGATGATTACGCCGCCGCAGAAGACAGGGGCGAAATTTTTGCAGTGGTGCATTCGCACCCCATGACCCCACCTACACCCAGCCAACCGGACCTGATGGGTTGTGAGGTCAGCGGTCTGCCGTGGTACATCGTCAACCCCAAGACCGAATCATGGGGTGAGTGCCGGCCATCCGGCTACCGCGCTCCCCTTATCGGCAGGCAATGGACTTGGGGCATCAGCGATTGCTGGACCTTGGCCCGCGATTGGTACACCGAGCATGGTCTGCGCTTGCGCGACTGGGATCGTCCACTGACGCCGGAGCATTTTGAAGCCACTCCAATGTTTGACGACTGCTGGCGTGAGGCCGGATTCTGTGAACTCGAGGAAGAGGACGCACTACAAAAAGGCGACTTTCTACTGATGAACATTAGTGGTTCTGGCTTAAACCACTGCGGCGTGTACATCGGCGACGGCATGGTGCTGCATCACATCCGTGGACGGCTCAGTAGCCGCGACCTTTATGGCGGAGGTGGATGGCTGCAAAAATGCACAGGCCGTCGATTGCGGCACCCGAACTTCGTTACCATGGGTGGAGGCTGAGTAGGGCGATGCTGCGTAAAATCCGCGTTTATGGCCAACTTGCCAAGTTCCTAGGGCAGCGCATCTTTGAAGCGGATGTCAGCAGCGCAGCCGAAGCAATCTGTTTTCTGGTGACCAATTTTCCACAGCTGGAACGCCACATGGCCGATCAGCACTATCGGGTAAGTGTGGGCAGTTATGACCTAACCATGGATGAGCTGCACGATCCGTCAGGCCAACAGGAAATCAAAGTAGTGCCCGTAATGGTTGGTGCCGGAGGCGGCACGGGGAAAATTTTGGCTGGCATTGGTTTGATTGCCTTGTCTTTTCTTCTGCCGGGAGCTGGTGTTTTTGGTACGTTTAGTGTTTTTGGGCAAGCAGCAACTGCTGGTGGAATCTTGACCGGTATCGGCACTGCGGCAAGCATTATCGGTGCCACCTTGGTACTTGGCGGTGTATCGCAGCTGTTAACACCGGTTCCAAAAGTCAATCAGATTACCAGCGGAACTGCTGCAAACACTGACCAGGATCCACGCAAGTCCTACAGCTTCTCGGGCGTTCAGCAAACGTCACGGCAGGGCGTGCCGGTCCCAATTTGTTATGGGGAAACGCTGGTGGGGTCGGTGGTGATTTCGGCAGGTATTGACACAGTGCAGGTGTATAGCTGATGGCCCGCATCTACGGCGCTGGCGGCGGTGGTGGCAAAGGCGGCGGCGGCGGCGGCGGCGGTGGAGCACAGGCGCAGCCCGTACCACGCACGCCTGTCACAGAACCCGACAGCCTTAATTCCAAGCAGTACGCGCAAGTCCTTGACCTACTCAGCGAAGGCGAAATCGAAGGGCTTAAAAACGGCCATCAGTCAATTTTTCTTGACAACACACCTTTACAGAGCTCCAGCGGCACCTACAACTTTCAAAACGTAACTATTGCCACGCGCAACGGCACTCAAAATCAAGCGTACATCCCTGGAACCACCGACATTGAAGACGAAAAACCTGTTGGCGTTGAAGTGCAATACGGCGCCCCTGTCGTCAAAACAATTAGCGATCCACTGGTAAACGCAGTTCGAGTTACCATTACAGTCCCACAATTGCAGACCTTCACAGACGAAGGTGACGTATACGGCTCCCAAGTTGGCCTGCGTATCTACGTCAACTACAATGGGGGCGGCGACACGCTAGTCATAACTGACACCATCGTCGGGCGCACTGCTGATGCATACCAACGCGATTATCTAGTCAATCTTAATCCCATCTATCCACTCACAATCAAAGTAGAGCGGGACAGGCCAGACAGTACAAACACAAAAGTCATCAACGCATTCAACTGGACTTCGTACACAGAGATTATCTACGCAAAGCTCAAATACCCAAACAGTGCATTGGTTTGGTTGCGTATTGATGCTGAACAGTTCAACAGTATTCCTTCACGCTCCTACCTAATTCGCGGCATAAAAGTACGCATCCCCAGCAATGCCACAGTCGATACCACCAACGGCAGGTTGATATACGCAGGCGTTTGGGATGGTACTTTTGGCGCCGCCCAGTGGTGTAGCGACCCGGCGTGGATTTTATGGGACTTGCTCACATCTCGCTACGGGTTTGGTGATCATATCCTTACTGATGCAGAAAAAACTAGCTTTAATGGCAATGCCAGTAGGCTAAATAAGTTTGCCTTTTACGCTGCTAGCCAATACTGCTCCACGCTGGTGCCTGATGGTTTTGGCGGACAAGAGCCCCGCTTCTCCTGCAACGTTAATATCCAAACCGCAGAAGATGCGTACAAACTTATCAATGACATGTGCAGCGTTATGCGCTGTATGCCTTTCTGGAGCACTGGCGCGTTAACTATCAGTCAAGATAAGCCTGCAGATACTGCTTACCTATTTACGCTGGCAAACGTCACCGAAGAAGGTTTTACTTATCAAGGCGCTAGCCGCAAAACACGACCTAATGTATGCGTCGTAAGTTACCTTGACCTCAATAGCCGTGACATCGCTTACGAGGTAGTCGAGGACGCGGAAGCTATTCAGAAGTACGGGGCTGTAAGAACTGAAATCAGTGCTTTTGCCTGTACCAGTCGTGGTCAGGCTTACCGCATTGGTGAGTGGCTTCTGTACTCTGAACGCTACGAAGGTGAAATTATCAGTTTTACTGCGTCCATCGAAGCCGGTGTATTAGTGCGCCCTGGGCAAATTATCGAAGTAGCAGATCCTGTAAAAGCTGACGCCCGTCGTGGTGGTCGTATCTCTGCTGCAACGCCCACTGCCATCACCGTCGATGATGCCACGGGCCTAACGGTGCCAGGATCTGATCTATCAGTCATCCTGCCTAACGGTAGTGTCGAGACACGCAGCATCGCAGGCATTGCAGGCAACGTCATTACAGTCGGCACTGCTTTTTCATCGGCACCTAATTCCAACAGCGTCTGGGTTTACCAGACAAACGATATCCAAACGTCAACTTGGCGAGTGCTAAGTGTACAAGAGCAAGACGGTACTACCTATGCCATCAGCGCCGTTGCCTACAACGCCAGCAAGTATGACTACATAGAGCGTGGCACTGCACTAGAGCAGCGTGACATCACCAACTTAAACGAGCCTGCCGGTTCACCCCAGGCGATGACATTCCGCGAAGTCCTTTACGAAGAAGCGGGCCAAGTTCTTTGCAAGCTGATCATCAGCTGGTTGGCACCTGTCAACGAACGCGGAAAAGTAAGTGCGGTCAACTATCGAGTGCAGTGGCGTAGACAAGACGGCAACTGGACACAGGACACAGTCACTACGCAGGAGTACGTCATCTATGACACCGCACCAGGCAATTACCAAGTTATTGTTTACGGACTGAATGCCGGAGGATTCCCCTCTGCAGTAGCAGCCCGCTTAGATGTATCCGCACGCGGCAAACTAATTGAACCGGCTGGCGTACAAAACCTCACCCTTGAGCAGATCAGCGCCAATTCAGCCCGATTGCGCTGGGACGCTACGACTGACCTCGACGTAAAAGTGGGTGGCCGTGTCCACATTCGCCACACCAGCGTCGTAGACGGCACTGGCACATGGGCCAACTCACAGGATCTCATTCCTGCAGTGCCTGGCTACAGCACTGAGGCAATTGTGCCAATGGTTGAAGGCGAATATATCGTCAAATTTGAAGACAGCAGCGGCAAGCAGAGTCTTGCCGAGGCCAGCGTCATTGTTGACCTTCCTGATCCACTCAGCGCATTACTTGTCATCGACAGGCGTGAGGACACAACCGTTCCACCATTTCTAGGTGAAAGTACAAATCTTTTCTATAGTGCTGCGTACCAAGCTTTGACGCTCGGCGGCACGGCATTATTTGATACTATTCCAGATTTCAACTTACTTGCAGACTTAGACTACTACGGCGATACTGCAACAACTGGCACATACGTCTTTAATGACATCCTAGATCTTGGGGCTAAATACTCACTAGACATTCGTCGTCATCTTGTTGGTGGCGGTTTCTACCCGTCTGACCTGATCGACGCACGAACCGAACTCATTGATACGTGGACAAACTTTGAAAGTGCCGTGGCAGGTCAGGCGAACTCCAAGATCTGCGTGCGCACCACCGACGATGACCCGACTGGATCGCCAACGTGGAGTAATTACCAAGAGTTCGGCAACGGTACTTTCACAGCACGCGCATTCCAGTTCAAGCTCGACGCCTCAATGTTTGATCCGGCACAAGCGTATGCCTGTTACGAACTGGGCTACAAGGCATCCTTCCAGCGCCGCATCGAAAGCTCCATAGTTGCAGTGCAGAGCGGAGCGGGCACCAAGAGCATCACCTTTGACAACCCCTACTGGACCGGCACAGCTGTGCTGGGCGGAGTTAACACCGTTCTACCGTCCATCGGCATTACCGCTCAAAACCTGCAATCCGGCGACTACTTCAACGTAACCAACGTCACTAAAAACGGCTTCGACGTGACCTTCCGCAACAGTGGCGGAACCGCAGTAGATCGACTGTTTGCATGGTCGGCGTTAGGATACGGCAAAGGCGCGTAGTTCATGGCCACCTACGACTGGACTGGTACAGACGTAATCCCTAACGGGAATGGCTCGGCTGTACGCGCAGACCTGAACGATGCCTTCTTGGCGCTGTTCTCACAAAACAGCAGCGCGACCGCACCACCAGAAACAGTCGCCTACATGCCGTGGGCGGATACCTCAACAGGGCTTTACAAAATCCGCAACGGTGCCAACAGCGGCTGGATCACGCTGTATCAGCTCGATGGTGAGTGGACAAGCATTGCCTTGGAAAACGGCACGGCTGCTGCACCGTCGCTGTACTTCAAGGACAGCGGTACCGATACCGGCGTCTATAGCCCTGGCACTGACCAAGTAGCCATTACCACCGCGGGCGTCCAGCGCGTCAACTTCCTCGGCTCCACCGAGGTGGTGTTCAACGATGGCGGCGCTGACGTTGACTTCAGGATTGAGGGCGATACCAAGCCCGATCTATTCAAAGTAGATGCAGGAACAGATACGGTCAGCGTTGATGGCGCATTTACTGCTTTAGGAGTATCCACCCTTAACGGTGGTTCAGGGCTGCTTAACCGCGGCACTATGCAGAATCCCAATGCTCCTGTCTTTACACCCACAACAGTAGAATTTCTCGGCATACCCACTTGGGCTAAGCGTGTAACTTTAGTGTTTAGAACCATGAGCTGTTCTAGTTCGGATCATTTTCTGGTTCAGCTAGGCACTTCATACGGTTTTGAGGTCATCAATTACATTGGCAATACAAATATATTACTAGGTGGTTCATCAAGCGCTGGCTTAACTAGTGGGCTTGGCGCTATTATGTGGGGAGGAGGAACCGCAAACAGTATATCAGGTTCCGTCGTTGCACACAACATAGGTGGCAATCTTTGGGTAATTACCGGGCAGTATATGTTTGACAATATCGCAGGGTACACATGCTGGACAACGGCTCAGATATTACTAGCTAACCCACTTACATCCATTCGCCTTGCCCTAACAGCAGCAGGTACTTTTGACGCTGGCAACATCAACGTTTTCTACGAGGGCTGAACCATGTATCGCGCTGTTATCAACGTCCAAACTGGCGAACAGGAAACCATTCCGCTGACTGCCGAAGAGATCGCTGAGATTGAAGCACGTCCACAACCCGAACCGGCTCCAGTGCTCACCGCCGAACAAAAACTGAAAGCAGCCGGGCTATCCGTCGCCGAGCTACGCGAGCTGCTTGGTCTCCCCACTTCTGAAGACTGATGGCAGTCAAAGCAAAAGCCGGCCTTTCCGGCACCATCCGCAAAGAGCCGGTGCCCAAAACCACCAGCATCGGCCAAGGCGCCCGCAGCCGTCCCCGGCGCCGCGGTAAGAAAGCTTGGAGAGGCCAGGGACGCTAAGCTGAGCTTATGGCTATCTCGCCCGGCACTTACAACATCAGCCTGCAGCGCCGGGCGGACTACAGCATCACGCTGCAGTTCAAAGACAGCAC
>Ga0102863_1000286_pt1 | contig 13737 bp, 11 predicted proteins | sample Colrivmet1449A02_FD_78451 | JGI IMG/M metagenome (GOLD analysis project Ga0102863, IMG submission 78451) | Estuarine microbial communities from the Columbia River estuary - metaG 1449A-02 | ecosystem: Environmental > Aquatic > Marine > Intertidal zone > Estuary | place: USA: Columbia River...
TCAGATTTCATAGCTTTACGCAACACGGTAATCTCATCTTCGCTTCGCTTAAGAAATTCTTTTCGATTGCCACGATAATTGCGTCCTTGGGTGACAACTTCGCGTTCAATCGCTTTAATCTCTGCTCGATACGACATATATCCCGCGAAATCGCCTAAATGACATTCGGATTCGTTGTTGTATTGGGCAATCAATTTTTCACTTTTACCAATTTGTTTCGTTAAACCAACAACTGCACGATCTGCTTGAAATTGCGCAAATGAAGCCGCTAACGAAGTTCGCGCAAGTTCGTGGTTGAACCGAGAAATCAAATTTGCACTCATATTATAAGTTGGCGCAAACGAAGACCGAAGTGGATAAGTTCTAGTGCTGGCTAGCCCAGCTGCTGTCCCAGAATCTACGGTTTCATTCCAGAGCACGACTGCATTTCCTTCAATATCGATACCGCGTCGACCCGCCCTACCTGTTAATTGGGTGTACTCCCCCGGCGTAATAGCTGCATGGGTTTCACCGTTCCATTTAGTTAATTTCTCTAAAATTACGGTTCGGGCCGGCATATTTATACCCAGAGCTAAAGTTTCAGTCGCAAAGACGCATCTAATCAAACCTCTTTGAAAAAGTTCTTCAATAGTTTCTTTAAACATTGGCAGTAAGCCCGCATGATGTGCGGCAACTCCGCGTTCTAGTGAATCGCACCATTGATAAAAATCTAAAATTGCGTAATCTTCCTGAGGTAGTTCCGCCGTTTTTTGCGCAATAACTTCTTGAATTTCAGCTCGTTCTACGCTATTTGTCATCCGAAGATTTGCTTGGATACATGATCTGACGGCAGCATCGCATCCAACTCGTGAGAAAACAAAAAAGATCGCAGGTAGATAACCTTGACTTTCTAATTTCTCGATGATCTCGGGCTTAGTGATTTGTTTTTGACGATGAGATTTGTAATCTGAACCGTTCCAATTTCGTTGATTTGAGGAGCGGACATTGCGTTGTGATTCCTTCTCTATCCGTAAAATTTCTGGATTAACTCGACCATCGTCAACGAAGAGGTCCAATAGTCTGTTACCCATTAATACATGTTGATAAAGCGGGACCGGACGGATTTCGCTAACTACCACAGCGGTCTCGCCCCGGATCGTGTTCAACCATTCTCCGAACTCTTCTGCATTTGAAACCGTTGCGGATAGTGAGATGACTTGGATTCGCTCTGGTAGGTGAATGAGAATTTCTTCCCATACTGCACCACGAAACTTATCTGCGAGATAATGAACTTCGTCCATGACGACAAAACCTAAAGTTTCTAAAGTCTGCGATTGGGCATAGATCATGTTTCGCAGCACTTCAGTCGTCATCACAACTATTGCAGCTTCGCTATTTATTGATGAATCACCAGTGAGTAACCCAACCCTTTCTTCACCATAAACTGCCACTAACTCTTGAAATTTTTGATTCGACAGTGCCTTAATCGGCGTGGTGTAGAAGCATTTTGAACCCTGCTTAATCGCTAAATGTGCGGCAAATTCACCAACAATAGTTTTGCCAGCTCCGGTAGGTGCGGCCACCAAAACGCCTTTGCCAGATTCAATAGCGTGACAAGCGGTTACTTGAAATTCATCAAACGGAAAGCTATAGCCAGATTCAAATAATTGGGTAGCCGCGAATTTTTGGCGATTTTTTGCAGCAACAAAACGCTCAGATGGCGTTTCCATTAAAGGTTTCGATGCCATGTAAGTAAAGCCTTTGGAACAACTTTGGCGGTTATAGGTAGCGGGCCCACGCGTTCGCCGTCGCTATACGCAATCGCATCGGCTTCGATTGAAATCTCACGGCAACGCCGAATTGTGACTGCGGGATGAGAGATATGTTTTCCAGAGAAAACTTTAGGAAAGACTTTGAGGAATTCTATTTTAGAAACTGGCGCCAGGATCATCACATCAAAAAGACCATCAGTTATGGAGGCTTCCGGACAAACTTGCATGCCACCACCGTATGAACTGCCATTTGCTACTGCAATCAACATGGCTTTTGATTCCAGCGGTTCTCCATCAACTGTGAATCTATAAACTCTGGGTTTAAATATCGGTAATTCAAGTGCAATTGCAACATTGTATTTCATTCGTCCGCGTATCAATGTAATACGGTTAGCGCGCTCGTTGACTATTGAATCAAAACCAGTACTCAAAACATCAGCAAAATATTCTCCGCCAGCAATTCCAAGATCGACCGCTTCGGCTGGCCTGGAAAATGAGTAATTCAATATTTCATCGGGGCTATTCAATGGCAATTTCTGGGCGCGTACAAAATCATTCCCAGTGCCTGCTGGAATAACTACTAATGGAATCTTGGATAGCGCTAATTTTTGAATGGTTAAGTGAACGGCACCATCGCCACCAACTAAAATTACTAGTTCGATATCGCCTTTGTTAAGTTCTGTATTTATTGAATCTTTAGTTGCGGCTGCAGAATCTTCGAGTATTTGATGAAATTTTAGGTTACGGTTATGTAGCAGTTCCGCTGTTTGTGCTCCTATTTTTTTCCCTTTGCCTCCGCCTGAGGCGGGGTTGATAACTAGGAGCGTACGTTTCATTTTTTGCTCTTTTTCGCAACCGACTTCTTCTTCACAACAGACTTCCTGACTTTGGTAACGGGTATTGCGGGTTCCGTAAATTCCAAATCAGCTAGCGGAGTTGGTTCATCATCCAATATGGATGCGACGTCATCGGAGACGTATGGCTTGCGCTTTCGTCGCTTTTTATCAATTAAGAGCGCGATGCCGCCACTTCCAAAATAAAAAATTATAAGTGGCAGTGCTAGTAAACCCATAGTTATTGGATCTCCAGTTGGGGTGAATGCTGCAGTAAAAAGGCAGATTCCAAAAACCGCTACTCGCCAAGGTTTCAAAATACCTTTACCAGATAACACCCCAGCCAAACTAAGTGAAACCAGAAAGACTGGAAGTTCGAATGCAATTCCGAAGAGCAAAATCACGCGCATCACAAAATCCAAATAATCATCAAACTTCACTAAGTTTGATAGCGCATTTGGGGTGAACCCAAAAAGAACCTTGATCGCCATTGGCAATATTAGATAACCAAGTGTCGCGCCGCCTGCAAAAAATGGCGTAGCGCAAGCAATAAACAGAACTGAGTAGCGTCGTTCTTTTTTATGTAGGCCTGGCGCTACGAAAGCCCAAAGCTGATATATCCAAAATGGAGCCGCCAAGATAATGCCAGCTAAGAGTGCTACCTTGATCTGTAAATTTAGTGGTCCTAAAACGCCATTTATATATAAAGAACCGCACTGGGTTGCGCCGGCCAATTGCGCTTTTTTTAGGTCACATACCGGCTCTGCCAGCGTTGTAATAATTGGGTTATAGAGAATCCAACCGAGAATTGCGAAAACCAAAATGAAAAAAGTCGCTCGTACTATTCGCTTTCTGAACTCTCTTAAATGTTCTAACAACGGCATTCGGCCGTCAGCAGATAACGCCATTGCTAATATGCTCCGTTACCTAAATCGGTATTTCTTAGCGGAGGCCTACTTCTCAGCTGTTGGAGTGTCGCCTTTTTTATCTTCATCCTTATTCAACTCTTTAACTTCGCTCTTAAAGATTCGCAGCGATCGACCCAACGAGCGGGCTGAATCTGGTAAACGCTTAGCTCCGAAAAGTACGATTACAACTAAAAGCAGAATCAAAATATGTGATGGTTCGCGAAGAAACATTGCCCACCCTTTACTTATAACTATGCGAAGGGCTAAATCCCCTCGACGGTTGCGCTTACGCTACCCCAAAATCCGACATTTCGGAATGTGAACTCAAAAAATGCCGTTTTTGACCTCAATAATTGGAGAGCGCGATCTTAGCTCGGCTAGCCACTTCGTGGGCGAATTCCACGGGGGCCAAAATCTTAATATGACCGGCATTTGCGAGCACATTTCGCAATATCCATTCACTATCCCAAACTTCAACGGATGCAATCATCGAAACTTGGTCAATTGCCACTATACGATCTTGGATATTTTCAATGAACGATAAAGCTGCTCGGTCGTACTTAAATTTAATTGTAACGATTGCGTTCCCAGGTAATAGAACAGGATTGGTATCTGAAATAGAATCAGGAAGAGTAACTGAAATTGGGTCGCAACTTAAAATCCGAGCGATCGCAAAAGTTCGATTTGCTTTGGATAAAAAACACCAAGTTAAAAGTAAAAATTCATCTCCCTGTTGAAAAACTTCTAATGGCAAAATTCTTCTAGTAGTGATTTCATCTTTTGAAGTATTTAAATAAGAAATATTAAGAGCAGTGCGGTTTTGCCGGGCCTTATTTATTGTTTCTATGTAAGGCAGATGTCGGTCATCAGCATAAAGAATTGCGTTTGCAGTGGCGCTTTCTACTAGTTGCCTTAGCCGAATTTGTAGATCTTTTGCAAGTTGCTCTTTAACTGGATCCGTTATTTGAGTTCGTAGAACATCCAAACCCATTATGAGAATAGATAACTCTTCGCCATTAAGTTTTCTTGGCTTATCTAGATTTTGTGGTTCTCGCACTGTTACAAATCCATGTTCAAATGATAAATCTATTAACTCCAACGCAGTGTATTGCGGTAAACCGCACATGAATATCAGGTTTAAGTCTGCCAAAATTTCCTTTTCGGTAACACCAAATTCATTTGCTAGATCCGCGATGGCAATCCCTTGGTGCGAAAGAATAAATGGTATTAGATCTAGCAATCTAGCCGTCCGGGCTAATGGTTTATCCATTTTTTGCCATTTCTCGCAGTGACGCAATTACGGCAATTTTCAAATCTTCAGGTGAGATCACAACTACATCTGGGCCATACCAGAGAATTTCTTGAATAGTCTGAGAGCGATTATTTTCGTTAAATTGGATCTCATCCCATTCCACATCGTGTTTAATTTTTTTGGATTTCTGGCGTAATCCGTGGCATCTTTCTTTACGGATTTGCAGAATTACCGGAGTTTGCGGTGTATCTTGGAGCATTACTAAATGGCGCGAGATATCAAAATCTATCGGTAGTTTAAAAGCGCCAACTTTCCCACGCACTTTGCACTCAGGCGCGATTCGCGCGACTTTAAAAACACGAATGGCGTCTTTAGCAACATCTCGTCCAACTAAATACCACTGGCCACGCCAGGCTGCAATTCCGTATGGTTGAATTTCCCGCTCTTCTAATTGGTTTGATTGGTTTGGGTATTCAAAAACTAAGCTTTGCGCGGCGATGGTGGCGCTCCATAACAGTGAAAAATTTGAATTGCTGATTTTGATATGAAATGGCGCATCAACATAATTGGTCGCATCGTTTTCGATTCCAAGTGAGCGCAGTTTTCGAAGCGCACTCTGCGCCGAATTGGAGAAAGTCGCGTCTTGCCAAGTTTTTGCAGCGACAGCTAACAAGGAAAGTTCAGCGGCAGTTAAATTCTCCAGCGAAAGGGCATATTCAGTCTGTTTAATGCGGTAACCAGGTTCATCATCAAAAAATGGATCTAATCCCCCCACTTCTATGACAATACCAAGATTGCGTAAATCATCCTTATCGCGTTCAAACATCCGCTCCATAGCTTCTGCGTTTCCGCTGTATCCAGCCACGATTGCGAATATTTGACTCTTCTTTATGTAACGCTGCGCGGCCAATAGCGCCATTGTGAGGTTTATTAAGCGTTCTGCTTTCTCAATAGGCATGAGGTAAGGCTACCGACCTTGCTAGGCTTTCCGCTCTGGCCGCTGAACTAACCGCAGAAAGATTGGTTGAAAATGAAGAAGTTGTTAGCTTTACCGTTAGCTTTAATTATTTCCACTTCATTAACTGCATGTAGCACCGACGGAGGAGTTGAAACCATGAGTGACAATCAGAGCAACAACAGTGCAACAGCTGGTCTTCCAGTAGTTACTGGCGCCGCTGGCGCGGAACCAATTATTACGCCACCTACCGGAACCGCACCTAGCGCTATCCAAACTCAGGATTTGATCATTGGCACCGGCGATGTTGTTCTAGCCACATCTACGTTGACAGTTCATTACGTATTGATGGCTTGGTCAACCGGACAAGTTGTTGAATCTTCTTGGAGTGGCGATCCAGCTACCTTTCCATTGAGCGGAGTAATAACTGGCTGGCAAGAAGGAATGCCAGGGATGAAAATCGGTGGTCGTCGATTATTAGTTCTGCCTCCGGATAAAGCCTATGGCGAAGCTGGTGGTGGATCGATTGGACCAAACGAAACCTTAATTTTCGTGGTCGATGTAATCGCTATTAGTTAAAAATTATTCGTCGTCAGTGGCGCCGTAAGCTCCTTTAGAGGGGCGGCGGCGCCGCTTTAGCGCGGTAGTGCCTTCTGCAACTTTTCGCGCAAAAATAATGAAGCCAGTATGTGCATTCATCTTGTGTTGTGGGCGAACCGCGAGCCCTTCGTGATGCCAACCCCGAATTAAACCTTCGAAACTTTCGGGTTCAGTAAAACGTTCATCAATTTTCAACGCCTCGGCTAATTTTGATAATTGGGTTGTAGTTGCGACATACGCGGCAAATACCCCACCTGGTTTCAAAACCTGTTGTGCCATTTCCACACATTCCCATGGCGCTAGCATGTCGAGAATCACTCGATCATAATCTGAACCATCTATCAAATCTTGCACTGCGCCAATGGAAAGCCGCCAATGCTTAGGTTTTTCGCCAAAATATGAAATTACATTTTTTTCGGCAATGGCTGCAAAATCTTCGCGTTTTTCAAATGAGTGCAGCAAACCATTAGCGCCAACGGCACGGAGCAATGAAATACTTAGCGCACCGCTACCTGCCCCAGCTTCCAATACTTTTGCGCCCGGAAAAATATCCGCATATCCAAGAATTAATGCGGCATCTTTCGGATAAACAATCGTGGCACCTCTTGGCATTGAAAGCACGAAATCCGTTAATAACGGTCGGAAAGCTTGATATTTCGTGCCGGCATTTGTGGTAAATGTAGAACCTTCTGGCGCGCCAATTAAAGCTTCGTGTTCCAACCAGCCTTTATGGGTATGAAATTGTCCGCCTAACGCTAAATTGATTGAGTACAACTTTCCTTTTTCGTCGGTTAGTTGCACGCGATCGCCAATCCGAAACGGGCCAGAAGGATTGAAGTTCATGGTGACACCATATCTTCACTCTTAAGCAAAAACTAATCTTCCATAAATATCTTGCAAATTTTTTACATTGATATCTCTTAAGGATGGCAGTACATGCAAACGCGGACTACTAGGTAGTTCCCTCAAATGTGAAAGTCCAATCACAGCTGCACCGCTGGCTATCGCGGCAGTAACTCCCACAAAGGAATCTTCCAAAATTAAACACTCTCGAATATCGACACCTAGGAATTCAGCCGCCTTGCAGTAACCTTCTGGCGAAGGTTTGCTCTCCGAAACATCGTCACAAGAAATCGTAGTTGCAAAACGTTCAAAACCAATCGAAGTTATTGCGGCATTTACTAACGAACGCGAGCTGGCGGTGACCAAGGCCATTGGGATATTCGCTGCAAAACAGCCATCAAAAAGCGCCTTTGCACCATCAGTATAGGCAACACCCGCTGCTAATTTAATTTCCATCCGCTTTACTAAATTAGTTGCAAAAAAATCTTCCGTTTCTTGCTGATTAGTTTTATCGGCCATATATGCAGCGACGCGCGGCATTGGCCCTCCTAAACAAGCGATTTGATCGGTTTCATCCCAACTTGTATTGAATGTGGCCATTAATTCTTGCTCAGCTTCTACCCAAAGTGGCTCCGAATTGATCAGAGTTCCGTCCATATCCCAAAGGATTGCTTAAAAGGTTGTTAAATTTTCAGGTGGCATTGAAATATTTTGCTTCTGGATGATGCAAGATAATCGCGGATGTTGATTGTTCCGGATGCAACTGAAATTCTTCCGAGAGTTCGACACCAATTCGGCCAGGTTCTAGAAGTTCGCATAATTGTATTTGTTGTTCTAAATCTGGACAGGCTGGATAACCAAAACTGTAGCGCGATCCCCGATATTCTTGATCTAAGATTCCGGCGAGCGTTTGACCGTCTTCGCCGCGATAACCTAATTCTTCGCGAATTCTGCCATGCCAATGTTCGGCAAGTGCTTCGGTTAATTGAACTGAAAGCCCGTGCAGTTCAAGGTATTCGCGGTACCGATTTTCCGCAAAAAGTTTACCGGTTGCAACGCTTACCGAATGGCCCATCGTAACAACGTGAAAACCCACCACATCGGTTTCACCAGAATCTTTTGACTTGAAGAAATCACTTAAGCAGAGTCTGCGATCGCGACTCTGTCTTGGAAAGGTAAAACGAACCCGCTCCTTACCAGCGTCAGTTCCTTCGTGATGCAAGATAATCAAATCATTGCCTTCACTAACGCAAGGAAAATATCCATAAACAACCGCTGCGTTTAACCAACCGTGTGCTTGTACTTCATTCATCAAAGTCCGCAACCGTGGGCGTCCTTCATTTTCAACCATTAAATCGTATTCACCGCGCGCACCTTTAAGCCCCCATTGCCCAACAAAAAGTGCACGTTCATCAATTGCACCGGCGTAATCTGCGAGTGCAATGCCTTTGATTACCCTACTTCCCCAAAATGGTGGTGTTGGTATTGGATTGTTGGCCGCTACATCGCTGCGATTAGTATCAATATCGGCACCGGTAGGTTGTACTTTTGCCGCACGAGTTCTTCGTTCTTTGAGTTCGGGCAATTTCGCATCTGGATCGCCGCGTTTAATCAACATCATAGTATCCATCAATTTTAAACCTTCAAATGCATCGCGTGCATATCTAACTGTTCCAGGAAAAATAAGTGCTAAATCTTGCTCCACGAAAGTGCGAGTAAGAGCAGCGCCGCCCAAAATTACTGGCCATTTTTGCGCAAGTTTACGCGACTCCAATTCCAATAAATTCTCTTTCATAATAACGGTGGATTTAACTAATAAGCCACTCATGCCAATTACATCTACCTTATTGGTTTCGGCCGCCTCAATTATTTGGTTTATCGTTTGCTTGATTCCGATATTTACTACGGTATATCCATTATTTGTCAGAATAATATCAACTAAGTTTTTTCCAATATCGTGCACATCGCCTTTTACGGTCGCAAGAAGCATGGTTCCACGCCCCGCGTCATCTGTTTTTTCCATAAAAGGTTCCAAAATCGCAACCGCGTTTTTCATTACTTCTGCTGATTGGAGCACGAAAGGTAGTTGCATCTCACCCTTGCCAAAAAGCTCGCCAACAGTTTTCATTCCTTCAAGAAGGTAATCATTTATTATTGAAAGTGGTGGAATTTTTTCAGATAGCGCCTCTGTTAAGTCTTCGTCCAGACCAACTTTCTCACCATCGATGATTCGACGGGAAAGCCGCTCTCCCAGCGGCAGAGCTGCTAATTCTGCTGCTCGAGTTTGTCGATTGTTGGTAACTTCGACACCTTCGAATAGCTCTAAAAATTTCTGCAGTGGATCGTAGATGCAATTATCGCCTTCAAATATTCGTCGGTCATAAACCAAGTCGAGCGCGACTTCTAAATGCGCTGGATCAATTCGGGATATTGGCGTGATTTTTGAGGGATGCACGATCGCAGAATCCAAACCAGCTTTTACAGCTTCCGCTAGGAAAACTGAATTGAGTACGATTCGAGAGGCTGGATTGAGTCCGAATGAAACATTGCTTACTCCTAGAGTTGTTTGCACATCCGGAAATTCGCTCTTTAAAGTTCTAATCGCATTGATAGTTTCAATGGCATCTTTGCGAGTTTCTTCTTGACCAGTTGCGATCGGAAAAGTTAAACAATCGATCATGATGTCACAGGTAGGAAGATCCCAAGTTTTATTAAGATCGTTGATTAGGCGGCGCGCAACTCGCACTTTCCATTCGGCACTTCTAGCTTGACCTTCTTCATCAATGGTCAGCGCAATTACACTTGCGCCATGTTCTTTGACGATCGGCATAATCCGAGCAAACCTTGAATCTGGGCCATCGCCATCTTCATAATTAACCGAATTGATAACGGAACGACCACCAAGATGTTCTAAGCCCGCTTTTATTACAGCAGGTTCGGTCGAGTCAAGCACAATCGGTAAAGTTGCACTGGTTGCTAATCGACTGGCAAGTTCTCTCATATCTTTGACGCCATCACGACCAACATAATCAACCGATAGATCCAACATATGAGCGCCATCTCGAATTTGGTCGCGCGCAATTTCCATACACTCTTGCCAATCTTCGGCTAATAACGCATCTCGAAAAGCCCGTGAACCATTCGCGTTGGTTCGCTCCCCAATAGCCATATAAGTTAAATCTTGTCGGAATGGCACGAACTGAAAAAGCGAAGAGGCGCCAGCTTCATTCTCTGGGTTCCGAGCAGTTATTTTTCTACCACTTAACAATTTCGAAACGGCTGCAAGGTGCTCCGGGGTGGTGCCGCAGCAACCGCCAATTAAGGAAACCCCATAATCTTCTACAAAAGTTTCCAGCGCCGCCGCCAATTCATTTGGCGATAACGGATAGAGCGCACCATTCGGCCCAAGGATTGGTAAACCCGCGTTCGGCATACAAGAAATTCCAACTGTTGCAGTTTTACTAAGAGTTCGTAGATGTTCGCTCATTTCAGTAGGTCCCGTTGCACAATTCAAGCCAATAAAATCTACGCCTAAGGGCGCTAGCGCATTTAGCGCTGCGCTTATCTCCGAACCGAGCAACATGGTTCCAGTTGTTTCGACAGTTACTTGGACAATCAAAAATACGTCTCTTTCCGTGTTATCAATTATCGAACGTGCGCCATTTACTGCCGCCTTCGCTTGTAATAAATCTTGAGTAGTTTCGATTAGCAGCGCATCGCAGCCGCCGTCCACCAATCCTTGAGACGCTAGCGCATAAGCATCTTTTAGTTTTTGATATGTGGTGTGACCAAGAGTAGGTAGCTTTGTACCTGGTCCGAGCGATCCGAAAACCCAACGTGGTGAAGTTGGCGTGGAAAAATCATCTGCAACTTTTCGTGCTATTTGAGCGCCCGCAAGAGCTAATTCATAAATCCGATCTTCAATTCCATATTCTGCGAGGTTGGCCCAGTTGGCACCGAAAGTATTGGTTTCAACCGCATCGACCCCAGCTTCGAAATACTTCTGATGAATTTCTGCAACTACTTCTGGCCGAGTTACATTCAAAATTTCATTACAGCCTTCGTGATCTTGGAAATCAGCCATCGATGGATTTGCGGCTTGCAACATTGTTCCCATGGCGCCATCAACGATCACGACCTGGCTTTTAAGAGCGGTTCGCAGCGTTCCGGCGGTTTTGCTTAGTTTTAGAGCGCTCATTCGCCGAAGGTTATCGTAGGCTCGCCGTATGTACCTCTTTGAGAGCCGTTTTCCAATCCGCAATCCGGTGATGATTGCCGCATTTGAAGGATGGAACGATGCTGGTGAATCTGCTTCTGGGGCAATTGCGCATCTATTGTCGGAATGGGACCATCATTTAATCGGGGAATTTGAACCCGAAGATTTTTATGATTTCCAAGTTAATCGACCACAAGTCAAGGTTGACGAAAATATTCTGCGCGAAATTATTTGGCCCAACACCCAAATTTACGCAATTAGTACGCCACAACTTACTCACGATTTCATCATCGTAAGAGGTATGGAACCTTCAATGCGATGGCCCACTTTTGCTAAGGAACTACTCGACTTAGCAGATGATCATGAAGTTTCAATCTTCATAACGATGGGAGCGTTACTGGCAGATGTCCCACACTCTCGACCTATTTCAGTCAGCGGTAGTGGTGCGCATCCAGAAGTTGCCAAGCGATTAGGGGTCGAAATTTCTCGATACGAAGGACCAACTGGAATTATTGGAATTCTGCAAGATGCTTGCACCAAACGAGGCATAGATGCGGTTTCATTATGGGCAGCGGTTCCTCATTATTTTTCGCAACCACCATCGCCTAAAGCTTCGTTAGCTCTTATAAATGCGCTTGAAGATTTCCTGGAGATTTCAATACCGCAAGGTGACCTGCCAGAGTTAGCAAAGGAGTGGGAACGCGGCGTTGATGAGATGGCCAATGAAGATTCGGAAATCGGTGATTATGTTAAACAACTTGAAAACAGTAAAGATGCTGCGGATTTGCCCGAAGCTTCCGGAGATTCCATTGCCCGCGAGTTTGAAAGATTTTTAAGACGGCGAGAGGATGGCGCTTAAAAAGTTAGGCCGAGCAGCGCATCGAAAGCACGGGCAATCTCGCCAGAAGACCCACCAGTCTGACCCGCTTCAGTATCGAAACACCAACGGTCTACCAATTCGAAAACTTTAGGTGTATCCAAATCACTCGACAGCGCCGAAATTATTTCGTTAATTAGCGGTTTAGTTGGGGCAACTTCTTCGCGCGATAATGCGCTACGGATTCGCAATACTTTTTCTGCTGCCTGTGCCAATCCAGCACCACTCCACATTCGATCATTTCGATAACGATCTTGCATTAAATTGACCCGGATTACTACTGGATCAACGCCTTCAGCGAGCAATTTAGAAACAAAAACTAAGTTCCCTTTACTCTTGCTCATTTTTTCGCCAGCTAAACCGATCATTCCGGTATGGGTATAAATCTCCGCAAATTCTCGATTCACTAAGTTTCTTCCCTGCACCCCACTCATGTAGTGATGTGGGAAGATCAAATCTGATCCTCCACCTTGAATCGTTAAAGTAAATTTCGGATTTCCGCTTGCATACTTGAGTGCAATCGCAGCGCACTCGATATGCCATCCAGGTCTGCCCGCTCCAAATGGTGATTCCCAGGCAGGTTCGTTGGGCCTTCCTTTAAGCCAAAGCAAGGTATCTAACGGATGCTTTTTACCAATTCGATCTGGATCACCACCGCGTTCTTTGAAAATACGGAGCGATTCTTCAAGCGAAAACGGTAAATCTTCTAGTGCGCCTGGGCACTCTGCGATTGAAAGGTATAGATCGCCGGCAATTTCGTAAGTTAAATTCGCCGCTTGAAAGACCGCAATCTGCTTAAAAACTTCGGTCATCGATTCGACTGCACCGATATATGAAGTTGGTGGCAAAACATGCAACGCAGTCATATCGGACCGGAATAGATCAATCTGGTTTTCCGCTAATTCGTGCCAATCTTGACCGTCTCGATTAGCTCGTTCCAGCAATGGATCATCGATATCGGTGATGTTTTCTATAAAATTAACGGTGGCTCCGGCTGATTTTAAATACCGGTGGATTAAATCAAATGTTATATATGTTGCAGCATGGCCACAGTGAGTTGAGTCGTAAGGCGTGATGCCACAAACGTAGATATCTATTGGAAATTCTTGGTTTACTCCTACCAATTTCGCTGCATAGGTGGAGAAGAGATTGAGCTGCGGATAGTTGGCGGTTATCGGTGGGATATATAAGTCGGGCCAAGAACGCATTCCCGTACTCTACTTCAAGATTTATTAAATCGGCGGCCACGGAATAGCGGGCCATTCCCCATTTGGCTCGGGGAAACTACCAGCGCTAATAAGCGACGTAACTCTGGCAAATAACGCAGCTATCTCCATCTCGGTAATTAGATTCGCCAACGAAACTGTAATTCGTTCGCGTTCGGAAATGAATTTTTTCAATTTAACCACTTCGATTTCAGTGAAATTCATACCGCGCCATTGCCACAAAACTGTGCGTAACTTGTTCTCAGAATGTAACGAAACGCCATGGTCAATTCCAAA
>Ga0102863_1000288_pt1 | contig 13723 bp, 13 predicted proteins | sample Colrivmet1449A02_FD_78451 | JGI IMG/M metagenome (GOLD analysis project Ga0102863, IMG submission 78451) | Estuarine microbial communities from the Columbia River estuary - metaG 1449A-02 | ecosystem: Environmental > Aquatic > Marine > Intertidal zone > Estuary | place: USA: Columbia River...
ATATTTAGAGGAACTAAGTGATACAGATATAAAAATTGATATAAAAAGGATATATTCTGTATCGGTTGGATGTATAATAGGATTTTTATATGCAATTGGGTATACATCTGAGGAGATGGAAAAGGAGATATTTAAAATGGATATTAAATCATTACAAAGTATTCGTTTAAAAACATTTATTAAGAATTATGGGTTGGATAGTGGGAAAAGGATAATGACATGGTTGGAGGAGTTAGTAGAAAGGAAGGGGTATAAAAAGACAATAACATTTCGGCAATTATTTAAATTAAGAGGTGTAGAATTAAATATAGGGTGTACGAATTTAAATAAATACAAGGATGTATTTTTTAATAAGGATATATCTCCGAATTTAAGGGTAATAAGGGCAATAAGGATGTCAATTGGTATACCGTTAGTATTTAGTACTGTGAAATATAAGGGTGAAATATATGTGGATGGTGGTGTGATAAATAGTTATCCTATAAAAAATGTAGGGAAAACTGATAATATATTAGGATTAAAAATTTTGTTAAATAATGAGTTAAAAGAATTTATAGATGAGAAGATAGAGAGTATGGGAGATTATTTATATCATGTGTTTTATTGTTATATGTTACAAAAAGAGACACATACAACGTTATCTTTAGAATATTCGGAAAATACGATATTTATAAATCCTGGAAGTATACATTCAATAAATTTTAATTTAAATGATAAGGATAAGGGTGATTTAATAGAGTGTGGATATTTAGCAGCAAGGGAGTATTTTACTAAAAAACAATAAAATATGTTTTTTTAGAATTATTAAAATAGTGAATAATAGTAATGGAAAGTGGTTATAATAAAAAGAAAAAGCATGATATTTTAAGTGAGTCGTGTAATTCAATTTATAATGATTTATATAATTATGATGTAATTAAACAAATAGGAAAGGGTTCTTTTTCAAATGTGTTTTTGTGTACAAATGAGGTACCGTTGATTACATCAGACACTGAATCGCAAGATGAGTTTTTTATAGTAAAGGAGATAAATATAAATGAATTAGTTAATAAGTATATGTTAAATTCTGAAAATAAGTTTAAAGAGACGTATAAAAAGGTTATAAAAGATAAAAAGGTGAGTGTAAATATTACGCCTTATAAAGAAACGACTGGTATATATGAAATTAAGAATAAAGAATACGATTATTATTTTAATAGATTGAAGCAATTAATAGAGAGTGAGATAGAAATATTATCAAATATAGATCATAAAAATATTATAAAGTTTTATGGATATTCTTATAATAAAGGTGTATATTATTTAAGGATGGAGTATTGTAATGGTGGTGATGTTTATGAATATTTAAAAAAAAATAATAGTAGTGATAAAAATTCGTTTAATGGTGTGTCTAATGAATTTTTATATGAATTTATAAAACAGACAAGTGATGGATTGGTATATTTGCATAAAAATAATATTATTCATAGAGATATTAAGTTGCATAATGTATTAATGATAAATGACAAGAAAAAGAATGATATAGTATTTAAAATATCAGATTTTGGATTTGCGTGTTATGATTTAACAACATTGACAAGTGATAATGATATACATGATGTGATGATTAAAAAGTATTATAAGTTATGTGGGACGCCATATTATATGGCTCCGGAAATAATATTAAATATGAATAAATTAGAAAATATAACAATATATAAGGGGAATAGTAATTTACAATCTACGTTTTTTTATGATAAAAAGATAGATATATGGAGTTATGGTATTTGTATATATGAATTAATATTTAATATATTGCCATTTTCGAATATTAAGACAGTAGATGATTTAGAAAAATTTTATAGATATAAAAATATACAAGGTGTTATGGATAAAAAGATAAGGAGAAAAAGTTCTTTAAGTGAAGATTTTAAGGAATTATTATTGAATATGTTACAGGTAGATTATACGAATAGATATAGTATAGAAGATGTGAATAAATATATATATAAAAAGATTAATTATGAAATAGTGGATAGAAATAAGGAATTACAAGATATAATTAATTGTAAAGAAAGTACGCATAAATTGAATGAACGGATGAAACAACATATAGTAAAAAAAACTATAGTAAAAAAAAATGAAGATAAAGAAGAAAGTTCTTGGGAAAAGGTGAATAAATCTAGTTCTTTAATAATGAAAATGAGTATGAAAAATGGGTTTGTAAATTGGTTATTGAAAAAATAAATTTAAAAACAAAAAATTACATTATATTATGAATAATAATAATAATAATAATAATAATAATAATAATTTAATAGAAATAGCTCAGGCAATTTATTCGAAACCACCTGGTGAAAAAAATACAGTTCAATTGCAATTAGATGAAGAAACGTATAATGAAAGTGATAAATATATAGTATTTGAAATTTTATATTTAATAACATTTTATGGTATAAGAATATTATATGGCGATGTTAAAATAACAGAATTGTCAAAAGAGCAATTTAGAAATGTAAAACGATATGTTAGATCTTATGGTTATGATTTAATAGTATTAAATGAAAATAAAGAGGATCCATGGGAATCTACAAGTAATACAAATAAAGTTGGAGTATTTTTTAATAAAGTTTTATAAAAAGACGTTTATAATAATTAAAAAAAAAAAATGTGTATTTTAATGAGTTTATTAAAATATCCAATTGAAATTTTAGAGAATATAGGTGAATATTTGGATATATTTCATATATTAAAGTTATTATCTGTAGATAGGTATTGTTATTATGTATTTAATGGTAAAATAAATAAGAAAATACAAGAATATTTATCAATGAATGATTTAAGTATTAGTAATATAAATGATATAGATAATCAAAACAAGTTGTTTTATATACACGTGATTTATTATATTAAAAGGTGTATAGAAAGTGGTGATTTTGGTTTTTTAAATATAACATTTATGAAAATATTTTCTGGAAATAAAAATTGTAATTATAAAATATCTAGAACGAATAGTAGTAAGTGTGTATATTTTTTAAAAAATTTACAAGATTTTAGTAATAGTATAGACGGATTAGAGAATTTTTTATTAACGAGTAAAGTAAATAATAGAAGATTAGTTAAAAATGATGATATGTCAAATGTTAGTAATGCTAGTGATATTATATTTTTATATAGAATAAATTATAATGAGATAAATTATAATGAGATAATTGAGAGAACACCGAAATTAGATCGTAATGAGATAATTGAGAGAACACCGAAATTAGATCGTAATGAGATAATTGAGAAAAAGACAGAATTAGATGAAACGCGGATAAAAGAAGATTTAATTATGGTTACATTTTATTTTTTTTTATAATTTTTTATATAATAATGGTTTGATTTATAGTATAAAAATTATGTGTATTTTTTATATAATTTATTAAGTTAATTTCATAAATTTTTTTTCTTTTAGTATATTATAAAAACAAACAAAAAATGGGTGGTGGTCTCATGCAATTAGTCGCTTATGGAGCTTAAATATTTTGGGCTCAAAAAGTAAGCTGCTGATATAATTTATCAGATAAACAGTCTTGCTAGTGAAAATAATTGTTATTTTTGCGAAACTTTCAAAATGCGGGAACTTCTTTAGAGCTTTAACTACTACTTGTTTTGTAGTGATACTTAACAATACCAAAGGATAATGACCTGAGGCAGTGGTGTAACCACGAAGGTTAATAGTCTAGATGACTGTTAATCTTTCAGTAAAAACGTTAAAGATTAGAAAATCCGCAGCCAAGCATCTTGTATTATTAAATGGTAGATATGAGATGAAGGTTCAACGAGTAGACGGAAGTTGGGATTTAATGATGATGCTAGCCATATCTGAAAATTCTTAAGGTGTACTCTATTCCTAATAGAGATATTAGGGCTAATGAATAGTTTTAAAACTATTTAGAAGCAAGATATTTACCTTACTGGTGAGAAATTGCCAGAAAAAGTAGTAGATTAAATTTTTACTACTAGTGAATCTTTAAGATTTGCGACACTTTCAAATTGCTGGGACACCCTTAGAGCTAAAACTACCAAGAATTTATAGTAATATAAATTTGGCCAAGAAAAAAACTTGGGTAGTGGCGTCAGCCACGAGAATTAACAATTTTTATGATTGTTAATTTTTCGGTAAAAATGTTTTAGATTGGGCAATCAGCATCCAAGCACCCTACCAAATATTATTTGTGGGTGAAGGTTCAACGACTAAATGTTAGTGGGTGAATTCTGTATGAATTTGCTTAAGATATAGTCTAGTCCCAAATTTACAGTTGTAAATTTTAATACATCGAAAGATGGGGTATTAACGAATCCTCAAATTACTTTCTTTAAAAATTAGAGAAAAAAAGTAAACATCAAAAATGTTTGCTAGTGGAAAGAGAAATATTTGATATTTTCTTTTTGCAACACTATTAAATTGCGGGGAACTTGTTAAACTTTTACTACCACTCTTATTTGGTAACAAATAAGAGGAACTCGGTTAATGCCCGAATCCAATGGTAAAAACGTAAAAGATTGGAATTAAAATTCCTGATCGACAATCCGCAGCCAAGTGCCCTAAATAACGGGTAAAAGGTTCAACGACTAAACAGTAGTGGGTGCGAAAGTGCTTAAGATATAGTCTAGTCCCTCCCTGTTTTATACAGGAATTAAATATTAAATACACTGAAAAGTGGGGTACAATCGTAAAGTCGTCTATAGACGTCATACTAACTCAAACGCAGGGTTAGAAGAGCAGCACTGAAAAGGTTCTTAGCTGCTAGTAAAATAAATTAGATATGTTAGATCACCATCTTGTTTTTATCCATATCTCATTTATTTTGCAAGACATTCAAATTGCGGGAACTCCCTAAAGATTACACTACTCATTTTATTAGGTAACTAATAAAAGAACTCGGTTAATGCCCGACTCCAATAGTAAAAACGTGTAATATGAAAACAAATTAAAAACTTGTTTGAAATGGGTGATCCGCAGCCAAGCTCTAAAATTAGCTAAAATGATTGAAAAATAATTGTTTTTTAAATATTAATAAAATGGTTAAAGAAAATCCTTTGATAGGAAAAGTGAAATTAGCTAAAAAATATTTAGAGAGAGGTTCAGAGACTAGAAGTTTGTCGGTAAATGTATAAAACATTTGCTTAAGGTATAGTCCACAAGACAATTTATATGATATAAATCTACTAGAAATAGTGGTTAGTCTTGTATTGCAATCGAGTCAATCGAACAAACTTTCAACGGATCAGTATAAATACATGCTGATAAGAGTAGCCACCTAAAGTTAAGAGGATATACTTTAGATAATCGTGTTAGTGTTCCTCAATAAAATACACAGCTGCTAGTGAAGTAATTATTACTTTGCGACATCATTAAATTGCGGGGATATCCTAAAGCTTAATTTAAATATAAGGAATATTATTATATATAAAAATTATAATTATGGAATTAATTATTTGTAAAATATGTAATAGTGAAAAATATAAAACAGAATTTTTATTTTATCCAAGTAGAAATTATTATGATAAAAAGTGTAATTTTTGTAGAAAAAATATAAAAAAACAAGAATATCAAAGAAATAAAGAAAAATATATTGAACGTGCAAGTTTATATCAAAAAACATATAGAATAGAAAATAAAGATAAAGTAGCTGAAAATAGACGTAAGTATCGTAAAGAACAACGATTAATAAATCCTCAGTATATTATTAAGGAAAGATTACGTAGTAGATTACGAAAATTATTAAAATCTAAATCTATAAAAAAAGAAGAACGCGCATTAGAATTACTAGGTTGTACAATACCAGTGTTTGTTGAATATATAGAAAAAAAATTTTATAATGATATGACTTGGAAGAATAAAAATTTTGAAATAGATCATATAATACCATGTTGTTGGTTTGATCTTAGAAATGAAAAACATAGAAAAATATGTTTTCATTATAAGAATTTACAACCATTGACTAAAAAAGATAATTTAAAAAAATTAGATAAAGTATGGTTAGTATATGATTTAAATAAAAATCCTTATATATGAGTACCAAGAATTTATAGTAATATAAATTTGGCCAAGAGAAAAACTTGGGTATGGTAAAAATCTCAAAGATATTACAATGGACAATCCGCAGCCAATTACCCTAACGAATAATTCGTGGGTAAAGGTTCAACGACTAAATAATGGTGGAGAAAATGTATATTGTACATTTTTTTTAAGATATAGTCTAGCCCCTAATTTACATTTGTAAATTTAAATACATCGAAAGATGGGGTATTAGCGAGATTTTGGACGTAAAGTTTCTTGCACTGTTTCAAGAAACGGTGATTTAATCCACAAAGTTTATCTTCAAGTAGATCTACCAGGATTAACTGGAACTAATGCTGAATGGGTTGATCATGTTGGACATCATTTGATTGACAATGTTACCATTGAAATCGGAGGTCAGACTATTGACCAACATTATGGTACTTGGCTCCAAATCTGGAACGAATTAACTCAGACTGCTGAAAAGGAAGCTGGGTATAATTCTATGATCGGTAATGATACAGAACGTACTACTGCTGGAGCATCTATTGATGCTACTACTTTGTATGTTCCTTTACAATTTTGGTTCTGTAGAAATCCAGGGCTTGCCTAAAAGATAGGGCAAAAAAGTAAAGTTTAAAAAACTTTGCTAGTAGTAATTTATTTAAATACACCACCACCCAAGTTTTTATCATAAATAAATTACTGCGACAAATTCAAATTGCGGGAAACTCCTAAAGCCGTAAAAATTGAATCTAATTTAAAAATATAATATATATTATGAAATGTATAACTTGTAAAGAAGAAAAATTGAATAATGAATTTGAATTACGTTCTGATACACAAAAATATAGAAATACTTGTAAAAAATGTAGAATTGAATATGTGAAAATATATAAACAAAAAAGAAAGACAGGTATTTTAAGTAAAAGAGAAAATCCAGTTCAAAATAATAATATTATTTGTAAAAATTGTAATACATCAAAACAATTAAATGAATTTCCAAAAAGAAATGATTCTAAAACTGGATATAGAACTATTTGTAAAGAATGTAGAACACTTATAATGAATAATTATTATAAAAATGTTTACAATGAAAAAAGAAGAGAACGTTGTAAAAATGATATTCAATATAGAATTATGAAAATACATAGACATCGTATATGGAAAGTATTAACTAGGAAATATAAAAATAAATCAAGTTTAAAATATTTAGGATGTGATATAATGTTCTTAAAAAAATGGATAGAATTTCAATTTACAGAAGATATGAATTGGGATAATTATGGGAGAGTATGGTCCTTAGATCATGTTTTACCCATATCTTTATTCAATACTACTAAGATAGAAGAACAAAGTATTGTATTTAATTGGAAAAATTTACAACCTCATAAAGAAAATTCAAGTAAAGGTAATAAAATTCTTCTATATGAATATTTTAATGTTTTTATAAGTGTTCATAGATTTATACAATTTAATAAATTAGATTCAAGTGAGTACCAAGATTTAAATGAAAGTTTAAATTGGCTAAGAGAAAAACTTAGGTATGGTAAAAATCTCACGGATAATAATGGACAATCCGCAGCCAAGTGCTAAATGAATTAATACATAATTCACATGCAAAAGGTTCAACGACTAAATGGATTTGGGAAAATCATACTGATTTTCTTAAGATATAGTCTAGTCCCTTGGTATTTTAATACCAATTAAATATACCGAAAGGTAGGGTAGGTTGGAACTTAAGTTCCAACCCTGTCTCTATGACAGGTACGTGCCTTTAATTGCACTTCAATATCACGAAGTGAAATTCAATCTCCAGTTTGCCACTCTTGCTACCGTGACAAATGGAACTATTTCCAACACACCAGTTTTAGGTGCTTCTTTGTATGTTGATTACATTTATCTTGATACAGATGAACGTCGTCAATTCGCGCAGGTTCAACATGAAAATAACGTGTTAAAAAGTAAACATCAAATGTGTTTGCTAGTAAGTGTTAATGTTTAAACAAGACCACCACCTAGTTTTTATCTTAAACATTAACATTTGCGACATTTTCAAATTGCGGGAACGTCCTTAGAGTCTCAAATACCATCCTTTTATAGTGATATAAAAGGAGATCTCGATTAATAATCGAACCCGATGGTAATAATTTTGAGAATTGGATAATCCGCAGCCAATCTCCTTAAAGGAATTTAAAAAAATAAAATAATAAATATATATTAGCTATTAATTATTTAAATTTAATAAAGGAGAAGGTTCAACGACTAAATGGAAGTGGGGAAAATAAAGATTTTCCTTAAGATATAGTCTAGTCCCTCAAATTAACTTATTTAGTTAATTTAATTAAATACATCGAAAGATGGGGTATAATCGGAATATTTAATTGAACAATTGCAGTTTACTGGAGCTGAAACTGTAAGCGGTGCTGGAGCTTATAAGAGCAAACTTGCTCTTAACCATCCTTGTAAGGAACTTGTATGGGTTCATCATCTTGGAGGAAATCAACCATCTGATTTTTCTGATAGTGATGCTGATACCGTTACTGAAGCTAAACTCCAACTTAATGGACAAGATAGATTCTCTACTCGTCCAGGATCATACTTTAATCTCGTAAATTATGCGAGAAATAGTATTGAGCTGAATTGTTAATTCAGAAAAGTCTCAATGCTAGTAAATAATTAGAAATAATAATACCACCCATTTGTTTTTATCATTTTTCTAATTATTTGCGACACTATCAAAATGCGGGGAGGTCCTAAAGCTTAAGATACTAAAAATTTTATAGAAATATAAATTTGGCCAAGAATAAAATACTTGGGTATAGTAAAAATTCTTAAGATATGTTAATGGATAATCCGCAGCGAAAATCTAAGTTGTATATTATTAATAAATGAATTTAGAATATTTAAATAATATTACAATATGATAATCGTTCAACGACTAAATGGTAGTGGGGAATTTATTAAATAAATTTCTTAAGATATAGTCTAGTCCCTCCCTGTTTTATACAGGAATTAAATACATCGAAAGATGGGGTATGTTGGTCTTTTGTACCAACCTAATTACAAATAGTAATTAGAACGACAGCCTTATCAGCATCATACTCGTATTCCATCCGTTGGAATTTACGTGTATTCATTTGCTTTAAATCCAGAAGCTCATCAACCAAGCGGGACGGTTAATATGTCCCGAATTGACAATGCCACTCTCCAGCTTACTTTATCAGCTGCTGGAAGTCTACATGTATACGCTGTTAACTATAACGTTCTACGTGTTATGGCAGGTATGGGCGGCCTAAATAAAATGGGCCAAAAAGTAAATTTTGAAAAGAAATTTGCTAGTAAAAAATATCTTTTAATTAAAGAACTATTTTTTGCGACACTTTCAAATTGCGGGAAACTCCTTATAGCTTTTGCTACCACTCTTATATGGAAACATTTAAGAGGAACTCGATTAATTGTCGATCCCAATGGTAAAAATGTAAAAGATTGGATAATCCGCATCCAAGCATCCTACCAAATAACTAAATGTTATTTGAGGATGAAGGTTCAACGACTAAATGTTAGTGGGAAAGTAATATTACTTTCTTAAGATATAGTCTAGTCCCTAATAAAATACATCGAAAGATGGGGTATAAACGTGCTTATAGCAATTAAATTTAAACATTTATAACAATAAATTGAAATATAATTATTTTTAATATCATAAAATGAAAAATAATTACACTATTGTTAATTACAAAAATAAAGAGTATATAGTAGCTAAAACAAATAAAAATGAAATATTTGTGATAGATAATGAAATGATATCTAACTTACGTAATGTAAATTATTATTTGAATAATTGTGGTTATATATGTGGTAAGAAATTTTATTTACATAATGAAATAATGAATTATACATTCGATGGTAATTTATATGTAGATCATATAAATAGAATTAAAACAGATAATAGAATATCTAATTTAAGACTTGTTACTCAAAGTGATCAAAATAAAAATCAATCTAAAAAGAAAAGAAATGTAAATTTACCGTTAAATTGTAATATTAATCCAGAAGATATACCTACATTTATTTGGTATATAAAAGAAAATGGTAATCATGGAGATAGATGGTGTGTTGAAATAAAAAATAAATATTATTGGAAAACTACTTCTAGTAAAAAAATATCTACTAAATGTAAATTTGAATTAGCTAAAAAACATTTAAATAATTTAATTAAAATAAATAATGATTTATTTAAAGATCATTCTATTAACGGAGAATTATCTACTATTGGTAAAATTTTAAAACAAGAATATATAGATATATTACGATTAGCTAATTATGATTATGATTATGATATAAATATTAAAAATTATTTACAACAAGATTTTTTAGGATTAAATGAAAGCGAAATTCAGATTGTTAATGAATATTAAATAAAAATTAATAATGCGAAAAGAACACTTGAAAATAATTTTACTAAAGATGAAGATTACAAAACTTCACTTCTCCCAAAGGAAAAATCAAGTTGGGGCGGTTCTGGTAAAGAAGAAATTATGTTAAATATAGATACATTTAAATAATTATAATAGTGTTTGCATATTTAGATGATTATGTAAAAAGTGGAAAACCAGTTGGAGACTACTACTACGTTTTATATGAAAATTGTGATAAAGAATTACAAAGATTATTTCTTGCAAAGATTGGTAAAACTGATTTTATATTGTATAAAAATGGTGTTGGACAATTTGATAAAGACAATAATTTATTACAAGAATTTACATCAAAATATAACTGTAAAACAGAATGTGGAATAGGTGATAAATCATTATCTAAAGCGATAATAACAAATACTATGTATAATGGATATTATTATAAATATCTTGAAGAACGATTAATACTATAAATTAGCGTTTTAATTTTTTAGATTGTTGAATTCTAACATGTTTTGAACTATAACAAGAAACTTTTTTCCCTTTACTTTTATTAATTTTTGGTTTAATAATGTCTTCGTATTTGTAGTATTCGCTGTATTCATCGTAATAATTCATTATATTTTTAAATTTAAAGTTAAGTTTAAAAATAATTCATTTATTTAATAAAATTGAATTTAAAAAATAATATTATAGATTTTATATGAATAATATGTTAAAGTTTTTAAAAAAAACAAAAAATAAATCTGAAAATTTAGAAGCTAAATGTGAAAATATAGAAACTAAATCTATAGAAACTAAATCTATAGAAACTAAATTTATAGAAACTAAAACAATTGATAATTATGGAGAAATTGTAGAATGTGATAAGGAAATTACTTTATATAAATGTAAATTACATGAAATTAATAATGAAATTTTTGTGAACTGGGAAAAGAATAGACCACCAGATGAGATACGAACATTACAAATATTTCAATATTATATAGATAATAATTTGAAAATAATACCTGGTGTAATATATGGATGGGAAAAGGATAATAAGTTGTATATATATGATGGAATTCATAGATTTTTAGCTGGACAGAAAACTAATAATAATATGGTTTTTTTATTACAAGTTAGAAAAACAGATAAAGAAAGTGAAATTATTAATGATTTTTTAAATTTAAATAAAAGTGTTTGTGTACCATCTGTATATTTAGAAGAAGGTAGTGTAATTAAGAAATTAGTATGTCAAAATATAGCTAATATGTTATGTAAAAAATATCCGGATTTTGTATCACCATCAAGAAAACCATATCAGTATAATTTTAATAGAGATAATATAGTTGAATTTATATCAACATTAGATGTTGATTTTACAAGAGCGAATATAGATTTACTAATATTTAATGAATTAATGGGTTTAAATTATGTAGCTCAAGATTTTGTAAAAACAAAAGCGATAAAATGTCCTAAAAAATGTAATTTTCATAAATTTTATTTGTTTTATTTAGAAAAAAATTTAATTAAACGAAAAATAGAGGATCAATTAAAATGAATATAATTGTATTTATATTTAATGAATTTAAATATAAATAATTTAAGACATATATGATATTAGGTATAGATTTTGGGACATCAAATAGTTGTTGTTCATATTTTGATGGTAAAAATGTAAAAGTAATTACAAATGAATATGGTAATGAGATATATCCTACGTGTATAGCATTTAATAAATATTCAGATGAAATATTATATGGTAATTCGGCGTATGATTTAAGTTTAAGTAAAGATGTGACAGTAATTAAAAATATAAAGGGGTATATAGGGTCACTGTCAGATGTAACTGATATAGAAGAAACTGAGATAGAAATAATGTATAATAATAGTTTAAAGAAGTTTACAATTAATGAAATTGTGGTTTTGTATTTAAATTATTTAAAAAATATATCAGAGAATTTTACTAATGAAATTGTTGAAGATATTGTTATAACTGTTCCTGTTTATTTTTCAAATATACAAAGAAACCGACTAAAAACGTGTTGTGAGTTAGCAAATTTAAATGTAATTCGTATAATAAATGAACCAACGTCTGCTATATTGGCATATTGTTGGCAAAGTTTAAATAAATGTTTAGAAACACGTAATATATTAGTAGTAGATTGTGGAGGTGGAACGACGGATTATAGTATTATTAATGCAGATTTTGAGGACAACCTATTTGAAGTACTTAGTAGTTATGGTGACAACGATTTGGGTGGTAACGATTTAACAGATAATTTATATAATTACGTATTAGATGAAATCTATAAAAAATATGAAAAGTATCCAAATAAACTAAAAACATCTAAAATATGGAAATTATGCGATAATGTTAAAAAGCGATTAAGTTTTAATGAAAGGGACATATTATTTGTAGAAAATGTTGTGGATAGTCAAGATTTTTCAATGGTAATATCACGTTCAAAATTTTATTATATAAATAAAAATTTCTTTGACAAAATAAAAAGGGATATAATAAAAGTTACTGAAAATAAAACTATAGATGAAATTATTTTGGTAGGAGGTACAACGAGAGCACCGATATTTGTAGATATATGTAAAGAAATATTTAGAGAAAATATAAAGATAAATAATAAAATTAAAGGTGATACTATAGTGGGTATTGGTGCGGGTATTCAAGGATTTTTGTTAAGTGATATTAAAAAGTCAGATGATCAAGATTTGGTTTTAATGGATATTACACCAATGAGTTTGGGAATAAAGACTGATGACAACCGAATGTCGATAATAATATCTAAAAATACACCTATTCCAGTTAGTAGGTCCCAAATATTTACTAATAGTGAATCTAATGATACATTAATAGTACAAATATATCAAGGTGATAATCAATATGTAAAAGATAATATATTTTTAGAAGAGTTAAAACTAAATTGTAATAGAATAGATAGGGGTAATATGCGTATAGCGGTGACGTTTACAATTAATGTGGATGGAATATTGAATGTATCTGTAAGGGATATTCTATCGGAGGAAAATGAAAAAAATTTAGTTGTAAAAGAATATAAAAATGATATATTAGAGGATACTATTAGATTAAATTTGGATTTTTTAGATATTGGTACGTTAGAAACAAATTATTAATCTGTATATATAAATTAACATAAAAGTTATGGTTCAATTAGAAGTTTATGGAGATCCTCATTCAATGTGTACTCAGAAAATTTTAATTTTATTAGAAGAATTAAATTTAAAATATGATTTGAAAAAGGTAGATTTATCAAAGGGA
>Ga0102863_1000299_pt1 | contig 13382 bp, 18 predicted proteins | sample Colrivmet1449A02_FD_78451 | JGI IMG/M metagenome (GOLD analysis project Ga0102863, IMG submission 78451) | Estuarine microbial communities from the Columbia River estuary - metaG 1449A-02 | ecosystem: Environmental > Aquatic > Marine > Intertidal zone > Estuary | place: USA: Columbia River...
CCAATGAACGAACTGGGCCTTGAAACGTAGTGCGTGCCATGATGTATTCCTTACATGCAAGTTGAGGTGTTCTGTCTGCATGTCGTCAGCCGGGACTGTCAGAACACCGGATAAGCCCGGATTAAAGACAATATACAACAAAAGAAAAGGGGGCACAAGGCCCCCCTTCAAATATTTCCTAAGAAATATTAAGCGCCGGGCGAACCGAAGATGCCCAGAGGATCAGAAACGCCGAAGCTATAACGCTCGCGAGACTTGTAACGGGCATTGCCTGTGTCAAAGTCAGCGTCCATGCTGTTCTGCAATGGAGTACGAACGAAGTGCTTCAAACCGTTAGGCACATCAGTACACAAGAACCAAGCGTTGGTGTCTGTCAAATAGTGGTTAATTGCGTAACCACCAGCGATAGAACCGTTGTTCTTCAATGCGTTGATGTCGTTGTCAGCAGTGCCAACACGCAGTTCAGTTTCCAACAAGCGGGTTGCAACAAATTGCAAGCTTGGGGGAACAATCAACTTAGTGGGCTTGGCTGCGATCAACAAACCGCGCTCGTCTGTCCAACCAGCAATTTGAATAACGGCGGCTTCTAAAGAAGTCTCGTTCAAATCGGCAGCGACTGTAGGACGATTGCTGTTAACACCACCGGAAACCAAGGGGTGGGCTGTAGAGCAAAGAACTTGACCGTCACCATAAGTGGGGCCGCCTGTAAAGGCAGTGTTCAAGATTGCAGCAGCTTTAACTTGCTTGGTGTAAGCCATAGCGCGGGCCAAAGCCTTTGTATAGCGAGCGGACAAAGAGTCATACAAGTTATCTTCGATAGCTTCTTCAGTCAAGCTGAAGCCCATCGCGATAGTCTCGTGTGTGTAACGAGCCGTAAACGCTTCTTGCGCATTGTCATAAGCGATGGCAGAGCCCTCGTTCTTAACAGGAGCAGCAGAGAAGCCAGACAGCTTGGTCTCTTCTTCGAAGGAACGCTCAGAAGTTTCGGATTCAAAAATTTCTTTGTGCTCTTCGCCGTATTTCTTGTACTCCAAACCGAACAATGCGTTCAGGCCGGGAAGAAGTTCTTTAAGTAGTTGTGCGCGTGAAATAGCCATGATTTATGCTCCTTATACGCCAGTAGAATTGTTGTACTGGTGCATGGTTGCGTTGATCTTGACGATAAACTCAACAAATGTATCAGCGCCTGTTGCTGTCTCGCGAACCACATCAATGATGCGGATAGGCAGCGTATTGGTAGTAGCTTGAGTGCCTTCATCAATTGCCACTGATGAATTACCAGTGATGGTAGAGCCAGCGGTTTGAATCAAAGCAATGTTGTTACCAATAGCAGAAATGCCCATTCCAGCCACGGTTGTGCCTGAAGAACAAGAGACTACTTGGAACAGCGTATCAGGATCATCAGCGACCACAGCGAAGATTTTAGTCCCCGAAGCAATTGCTGTACTGGCTGGATAGTACTGTTGTTGTTGAACTTGACCAGTTGACTGGTTAGTAAAACTTACGCCTAGAAACACACCTACAGGAGTGGCAGTTGTCGTGCCGGTGTCCTTTTCGATAGTTCCATCAGCAACACGTTTTACCAAGTCACCATAGAAAATGCTAGTAGCGTAACCACTTGCAATTTGCATCAAGCGGGTTGAGCCCGCAAATACCTGTCCACCAATCAGGTTTACAGGTTTTAGCCCGTAGGGGGCGTCTACCGTGGGATAAGCCATATTAAGCTCCTATAAAATTAAGTACCTTTGCCAAAAGTCACCTTCGTTGTTCGCTCGTTGAAAAGCGGCATACGAGGATCATTTTCGCGCATGAGATTGTGGTCTACCGAGCGCATTTGAGACACAGCTTGATCTTGAAAGAACCCGTTGCGATCTTCTACCATCTCGGAAGGGGTTTTGCAAAGCATCAAACCACCGATAACGACGTTGTCTTTGAAGCGATCATTCTCGACTCCAGCAACAAAAATCTCGGGGTGATCAACTGCCTTAACGGGCTCCCAGCCCTCTCGGAGTTTAAGGGACACATTCATAGCATCTAACTCGCCACGTGTGCTGATTCGAACCCAATGAAAGTCATAGCCCGGCTCCGGATTAGGGGAGGGTAACGTATCTGGACGAATCCAATTACGCTTACGAACCGTTTGTTCACGAGTTTCCAGTTCACGATTTAGTCTGTTTTCAGCCATTTTGTTTCCTTATTTCCAATGCAACCTGTTTGGCGTAGTCTTCTAAAGACACTCCGAGTTTTTTTGCCAGTGCAACCTGCGTGCGTGTCAGCGTAATCTTTTTAGGGGCGACGCTTCGTGTAGCCGGTGCAACAACATTCGCCTTACGGCGAGGCTCTTCAATCTCTAGGTCGTTGCTCTCGTCAGTAAACTGCTCTGGGAACAACTGTCGCATACGAGAGTTGATCTTCTCGTAGTAATCGTCAGATTGCGGGTTGACGCCCTGTTTGACAAGTTTTTGGTGCAACCCCAGCGCAAAACTTGTCATCTCATCGTCTTCTCCAAACCACTTATTCTTGGATTGCCAAGCCGTAGCCCGAGTGTCAACAGACGGTTCTGGGGTGTTGTATGTAGTTTGTACATCAGATTCTTCCGTTTGTAAAGGGGGTAATTTGATGTTATTTACACGATCAGCCTTAAGTGTGGCATTTGTAAGCGCTTCTTGTGCTTCTACGAGGGCTGCTGAGTCCCCTGCTTCGTAAGCCCGCGTGTACTTACCTCTTGCGTTTACAAGGTCTTGTGTAACTTGTTTTTTGGCTTGGTCAAGCAAAACTTCTTGGTTTTTATTGACCGTACCTTTAAGTTTTTTGTTTTCCTCGACAAGTTGCTGGGCGTAACGCAGTGCTTCGTGACGTTCACGTTCTGCAGACTCCGCAGCGCGACGTTGGTCATGAAACCCCTTACTAAAGTGTTGCAACCGTCTTTTAACCCGTTCGGAGTATTGCTCCATCTCATCGTCAGTCAACTCCATAGGAGCCTTAGACTTTTGCTTGCCACGGTCATCCTCAGAGCGGTCATCAACCACTTCGATGTCTAAGTCAGATTCTTCCTTCTCAGCCCTTTCAGGCTTGGCAGGTTTGTCTTCCTTCAAAGGGTCTGAGCGACCCTCGATGGTAATTTCAAAATCACCATTATCTTTTTCCTTTACACCCTTATCAGCGGCTTCCGCTTTATCGGGATCGGGGAACTCAAACTGTACTTGTTGGTACGCCATAGTTCATTCCTTAAGCACGCGTTACGCCACGCGGATCGGCAACGACGGCATCAATAGAGTCGTCATTCATGAGACGGTATTCAACACCATTCACTCGGACACGGGTGCCAGAGTTAGCGCGGAAGACTACGTAATCACCAACTTGACACCATGGCCCATCTGGGTAACGGTCTTTGTCGGAGTACGCTTGTGCCCCCATGTCGAGTACCAAACCAGTCACAGTCATGAGCATTTCTTCATTGATTGTTTTCTGGGCCTTGATGATTCCCATATCACCGATTGTTTCCTCAATTTGAGGCAGGGCTATAAGCAGCTTGTAGCCGACGGGTTTTGGAAGTTGTAATTCCAATTCGTCATCGGTAACAGCGGTTTGAACTTCAATTGTCATCGTCTTCATCCTGAGAACGCAAAAGGTCTTGAGTTGTTTGCATGGCAAGTTGGAGACCTCGAATCCTACCCACCACTTCCCGGTATTCAGAGTAGTCTTTAGCCCCTCCGTTTGCCAGAAACTGTGTTGCAGAGAGCACATCCTCTGCGTATTTTGCGATCAGCACGTCATAGACGGTTTTAGCCATGGATTACTCCTCACTGCCCGGCATTTTGGGCTGTTGTTGTGGTGTTGATAACACCTTTAAAGCATCAAGGCGGAGGCGTTCTTTGGCTTGGTCTTGCTGGGCTTCTACCCGCATACCTTCCTTCATTGCTTCAACCTCAACACGGTCTTTGTCCAACTGCAGTTTTTGTTCTGCAAGTTGTAAATCGGCTTGATCTTTTGCAGCTTTGCGGGACACTTCCATCTCTTGTATCTTGACCTTGGCTTGCTCCAACTGGAACAGCGGGTCTTGTGCTTGTTGCTGCGCTTGTTGCTGCGCGGCTTGCTGCTGGTGAGCCTGTGTAACTTGTTTGCCAGCGTCCGCAACGAGACGTGCAAGTTGAACCTCCATGTCTTCTGGCAACTGCTCGTCTGGCGGGGGCAGTGGCACGCCAAGGCGTTCCTCAATCTGTTTGCGGTACGAGAAGGCCAAGTGCTCGGCGATGTGTGCTTGCAGTGAAGCCATGATCTGCTGTGCCATGGGGTTCTGTCCGATTGTTCCTGCGATCATCGGGTCTTGCATAAACGACGTGTGCGTTGCAATGTGTGCGTCGTGGTCTTGGTAGATAAACGCTTTGACCGGTTTGCCCACAAGTGCTGACATGTTCTCAGACACAGGGTCACGTGGCTTCTGATCATCAGACATTGGGATGATCTTGTCAGCGTTCTTGATGCCTAACACTTCAAGCATCTGGCGGTGCAGATACGGTAAGTCATAAATCTGCGGAGCCTTCTCTGACATCTGAAACGCCGCTTGGTACTGCACCACGCGCTGCGCCATTGTTGACGCGTTGGGATCAGACACAGGGATGACGTCCACCGATTTATAGTCGTCGCGGCGTGCGCGTGGGGGGCCTTGCTCTGGCTCAAATGTGTACTCTTCAGGTGCGTAGTCGGCGATGATTTCTTTGAGTAACTTGAACTCTAGTTTCATCGCGTAGTGCACGCGTGCTTGTACAGCGGCCATCGGCTTCAATGTGCGCTCAAGCAGTGCAAGTGTTGTACCTACAGGTGCGTTAGCAGACATATCGCTGATGTTCATATCGCTGATCGCGCCAAGGCGTCGGCCTTCTTCAGTAATACGTTGTAACAACGCAAGCAGTGTCTGGCTAGGCTCCTTGTATGGGAGCATCATGATGTTGTCTTTTATTGCCCCTGACGGCACGTCCACATCACGGAACTCTCCCGGCGCGATCGGTGTATCGTCACCCTTTACACGTAGGCCACGTGCCTTCAAGCCACCGGGCAAGTTAGACAGTGTTCCTGCATCCACCAATTGGCGAATAATTGCAGTTCCGGCGCGTGCATATCCACCAATAATATGTATCAAACCCAAGCCATAAAAACCAAACCCGGGCACATACACATAGTGCACAAAGTGGTCACGCTTGCGTGTTAACTCATCGTCCGGTTCCCAGTTGCGACGCACAGCAAGAACTTCTTGTGTACCGCGCTCGATAGTCACCACGTATGGCTTTGCTAAGTCGTCTTCCTCATCGTCTACACCATCAATGCACAAGTGTGCATGAATCTCAAGCAGTGTGTAGCGCTCATCATTAGTCAGCGTGTAACCACCCTCTTCGGCTTTCTTCTTCTCAATGTCTGTGTGAAACGCAATCGGCTCGCCCAAGTCTTTCTTACAATAGAACCCGCTTGCCATCAAGCGATCCATCTCGTTCTTTGTCTTACGCATCACGTGCGTAACACGCTCGGCCTGCTCAATAGTTGACGCACCATAAGGCACGATGACATCTTCTGCTGGAATGTAAATAGCCACTTGACGACCCATGCTTGGATCGTAGTACACCTTCTTGAACGCAGAACCGGCAAGTCCCAATGAGTACAACATGCGCTCGTGCTCTGGACGGTACTCCACCATGACGTCTGTCAACTGGTAGTTCATGTCTTCCTTGACACGATTAGCCGCTTCTTCCTTCTCCTTAGTTACCTTACCAATGATCTTAGTCTTGACAGGGCCAGCAGGCGGAAACGTCTCACTCATTGTCTCGGCTTGGAAACGAATTGCCGCTTCAGCCAACACTGTGGAGTACACACCGCACGCATCATCCCAAGGCTCGGTGCGCTCTTCGTAGCGAAACCCTAGCACCTCAAGACCTTTGACAAACGTGTCTGACCATTCCTTGCGGGATGCTGTGTCGGTATCAACCAACTCAGTCAGGTCACCTGCAAGTGTTGCAAGTGTTCCCTCATCCATGTACTCAGCCAAGTTGTCGCTGAACTCGTCCTCACCATCCTCGGCATCGTCAGGCACGAGTGTGATCTCCACACTGCCATCGGCCAGAGTCACCATATCTGGATTAACGATGTCAATCTCCATCGCATCCTCAGTCTCGCCTAGTGCGTCAATGCCCAGCGGCGCAGAATAAAGACTCTTGTCTATGTTTGTTGCCATGATTTATCCTCAGTAGTAACCGCCACGACGACGTGACTTAAAGTATTTAATTTCATCGGGCTCGTCAGACGGCAGTCTGATAAACCCACCCTGACGGAATCTCATGAGTGCCATCACTGCAGAGTCCACCAAGTCATCGTTGCTCATGAACGGAAATCCTGCGATCTCCTCCACAACTTCCTCAGCCCAGCGAGTTTGTGGAACCCAGCACAGTTTAGAAGCCACGATGTCTGCCACGGAGTTTAACCGCGCTAACTTATCCCCGCTACCCCTGTGTGGGGTGTACTCTCCCACGGGCATACCCATGCGGCGCAGTTCTTGGTACAGTGCCGTCCCCGAGGACTTCTTCTCCACGATGAACGCATCTGGCTCCCAGTCCTTGTATTCTTCCAGTGCCAACTTCTTCAGTTCAGGAAACTCAATCCGCTTCTTGATGGCGTTGAGCAGGATGATGTTGTGGCACCCTTCCTCCTCGTTGAAGAACACTCCCCACGTCGTGAGCGCGGTAAAGTCGGCACGGTTGTGGCTCTCGGCTGCCGCGTCCAGACTCATGATCACGTACTCGCATCGGGGTGGGTCATCATGTTCCCAGATGTTCCACCACTCACGCTTGACAACTGACGCCTCTTCTGAGGTGGGGTTTTGCTGGTACTGGGCGTTCCACTGGAACGTAGGCATCGAAGCTTTTGTTCTGTACAGTGCTTTGAGGTCAAAGAACTCAGGCCACAGGGGTTTCTCGTTGTCTGTCCCCTGATTGAAGATAGCGGGAAACTCAACCACCTCGTACTGGTCTGAGTCCTCGTTCTTACCCATGTCCCCCGTAACGCGCCCTGTTAGATCGTTTTGGTGCCACCTTGTTTGGATGATGGCAACTCGTCCGCCCGGCATAAGACGAGTACGGGCTCCATAAGTAAACCACTCGTAGGCTTTATCGAACACATCAAAGTTTCCATTGATGATGTCCTGCTCGTTATGAGGATCGTCGACAAGCAACAAATCAGCACCACGGCCAGCCAGAGCAGAACCGACGCCACAAGCAAAGTACTCTCCTCCCATGTTTGTGTTCCATCTTCCGGCGGACTTGCTGTCAATTGCAAGGGTGACTGTTGGGAATATTTGTTTGTATTTGTCATTGTCAATAATGTTTCTAACTTTGCGGCCAAAGTCCACGGCAAGGTCTGTGGTGTGGGAAACCATCAGCACCTTCTTATTAGGGTATTTACCTATAAACCAAGCGGGGAAATAAATAGAGACGAGTTGTGATTTGCCGTGGCGTGGCGGCATGTTTACGCATACCCTGTCCTTTTTACCTTCGGCAATGTCCATCAATAAGTCAGCCAGTATGCGGTGATGCTTACCCACCTTGTAGTCTGGCTGCATGTGCTTACAGAACTCAATCAGGTCGTCATAACACGCACGGGCAGTCTTGCGGCTGTCCAAAATGTCCGCAATCTTGTCAATCTCCGCCTGTTCTTCAGGCGAATACGAGTCCAAGTTGTCCAGCATTAGCCGGATTTCCTCTTCCGTAAAATCTAAAGTGTCAACTTGGGGCAACATCGTCGTCAAATTGGGTGTTTTCAGCCAAAATTTCGGCTTTTTCTGCTGTTTTTGGCGTATTTAGCCCCAACTCTGCATCTACATCGATGATGTCGCCTTCTAGTATGACCTCGACGTCCTGAACAGTGGGTGGATTGACCAGTCTTTGCAGTTTTTCACGTAGTTTTAGGCGTAACTCGTCGGTTGTCTGGTGGGTAATTGTGATTTCTGTCCTGTCGGTGAACAGCCCCACGTCTGAAATCTTACCCAGCAACTCCAATGCACGGATTCTGATGCGGGGGTCAGCGCTCATTGACTCCTCGATCAACCTGTTTGTCACTGTGTGGCGTAACTCAACCGCATGGCTGACCACTGCACGGCCATATTCATCTAGGTACGACCGAATGTTTTGTAAAGAAGGGGGTGTTAACGTCGATGTGTTGGCGTTGTTGGCTTTTTGCGACGTTGTTTGTGGGTTGACCGCATAGGCTGCAGTTAACGCAGCGGCTACTTCTTTGTCCTCAGACGTTTCAGGGGGAATCTCTAAGCCATGGTCCTGCAACAGTTCAATCGAACGGCACGCAGCCTCGGCCCGCTCCCGCAGGTCGACATACGCCATGTCAGGCGTGATCTCAATACCCAGTTCGGGCATTAATTCTAGTTCCATATTTTTCGCAAGTCTTAGTGACCGATGCACCAGTATACGCATAGAACAAAATTTTTTGCAAGGGGGGTACTTAAAAAGATGACGGGGGGGTGTTCCTGTATAAGTTAGTTGACCCGCCGAGATGTACCTGTAACAACACAGGGGGTGGCATGTTATGGTGTGTTACGTCACGTGGGCTTTGCTGCAGAGTTAACTTAAGTTGCAACTTCGAGGGATTGGGTATCGTTCGTCTGTAATAGTATACCTATGACAGCCACGGGACTCCTAACCACACAGCGGGGGGTGCCCCATGGGTGGGTCACGCCATAACCCGATTCGGCAAGTTAACCCCGCCCACAATGTTAGGCGTCGCCTAACAAAACAACACGATCAAATAAGATTCGATACGTTTACCCTTGACATGACAAGTCAACAGGCGTAAAGTTCAGTCATCGGTTAGGAAATGCGGACATAAGAAGCGCACTTAATTGATATTGTCTCGAAAGGACACAAAATGAAAGCAGTCAAACTTTCCCAGTCAGCTATTGCTGACACCGTCAGCGTCTTGAAAGCAGAAGGCGTGCTTGAAAAGAAGTGGGTGAAAGTATCGGACGGCCTGCGTGCTGAAGGCGTCACGGCTGAAATGCTCGAAGGCGATGAGGAATTTCGCAAGTACTTCAAGACTGAAGTTGTCTTGCTGTCATTCACCAAGATTGAGCAGAGCATTATCGCTTTGCCTAATACGGCGATGAGCGATGAGCAGAAGGTAACGAAACGCTGGATTATTCAGCAGATCGGTTCGCGCCTCTCACGTGTTATCAAGCACGTTAAAAAGGCGGAATTAGAAGAGACGATGACAGACGCTGAAAGAGGCGCGAAGAAGGTCTCTGACATGGCAACGCGCCTTAAGCGCGATCTGGCAAGTTGGATTGACAAGGTCGAGAAAGCAGAAGCGGTCACGTTCTCTGCTACTGAGATGGTCAAGTACTTAAAGAGTGCTTCAGCCCTGATCAAGTAATTGATCAGCCCCAAAACCCTGACTGGAAACGGTCAGGGTTTTTTTTAACCCTTAAGGAAATGAAATGAAAAACAATCTAGCATTAAAAGCCCCGATTCTGTTATCCCATGCAATAGGTCAACATGGCCTAGAAATGGATTACAAAACCCGATTCAGCGCATCAACCCCAGTTGTTTTTGTGTCAGACTGGGATCAAAATTCGATCGCTGAATACTGGTTTTCCAATGATGCTATCGAAGAAAAAAGGTTTTCAAAATGAACACAATGCAATTAGACCTTGTCGATCAAATGCAATGGGAAGATGTTATTGAATTCGAAACCCTTGAAGAAGCAGGGCTAGAAGAATCTACAGCCGATGAGCCCACACATGGGCACTACTTATCCTGCGAAGGCAGTATTTATTCTTACACTGATTGGTTTTATGATAACGATTCAAGCGCTTTCAGCGCTTTGTAATTCAAGCCCCGCCCTAAAAAGCGGGGCTTTTTTTTGTCCTTATTTTTTCTATTTTCAACCTTGTTAGGCAATGGCTAACACGATGATGCCAGTTCTTATAGTAGCGTGGCGTGGTGTGGAACGTGCACCCTGCGAAGTTCCTGTGTGTGGCGTGAAACACCAAACCTGGATCTGTGGGGTTGTTAGGCACCGCCTAACAAAGCGATGCCAGTTTCTACAGTAGCGTGGCGTGGCGTCTGTTCTAAAGTTCGTTATTGAATAAGTTCTAATGTAACTTTTTAATGGGTTGTGTAAAGTTCTTTTTACTTAAACTACTGCGTTGTTATGGTGTGTTTGAAAGTTCTTTTTTTAGCATAAAGTTCTTATAAAGTTCTTATAAAGTTCGCACTGGGCGCGTACTTTATATTTTCGTGGCATATCGTTGTTAGGCAGTGCATAACATATCAGTTCATGCCTATGCAATTGTGTATTATCTTATCTAATCTTAATAGTTTTATAAAGTTCTTTTTAGGGTCGGGTAGTCCCACGGGTAAAATTATTTTCCCCCAAAAACTTTTTGGAAAGTTCGTGATTGAGCGAGGGGGCACAAGCAATTTGGGGGGGGGGTGTATAGGCGACCCTACAATAAACAACCGAACTCTAGTTGCAAATCAAGCACTTGCACGACCCCCATAAAGAACTTTATAGGAACTTATACTTCTCGATACATATCGCTATAATCAGTCACAAACACTTGACATACGATACGTTATGTGCTATACTATAGGTTGTTCAGTAGGAATTCGCCTACAGAACTTTTAGTCCACTCAACCAAGTTAGGCACTGCCTAACAAAACTACGAAAGTAATACTATGGGACACAACAGGCGACTCAAGCCGATCTGCAACATGTGCGGTGATACGTACTCTGCCAAGCGTGCCAATGCAGGTTACCACATCTGCTTGATGTGCGGTGAGGACGTAGCACGTGAGGAACGCAAGGGATGGTGCATTGCTCAGGAATACGGCAAGGGCAACTATCAGTTCATCACTACATCAAGCGCACCGATTGCACTCAAGCAAACCAATCAGAAACAACTTAGGGGATAAACATGAAACTAGGAATCAAGCAAAGATTAAAAGGCGCGGTCAACGTGTACGAGGTCAAGCTGACTGTGCACATACACCATCAGTCAGAAGCAGAAGCGCAAAGTTACCTGACAACTGCCTTACGGGAGTGGGCAAGAAATGGAGAAATTATTGCAGGGGTGGAGTTCAACGCCATTGAGGAATCACCCAAGCGTTTCTTTGTACCGAATGTTATGTACCCCGAGTACTCTGAATAAGGAACAAATCATGACTGACTTAGAAATCAACACGAACACCGAGCCGAGTAACAACCCTGTGCATGAAGCCATTCAGTTCTATTGGGGCGAGCGTTGCCCTGAGCACGAAGATGGTTGCCCTGTGTGTGAGGCGTGGCGTCAATACGACAACTTGCTTGCCAACAACGTCTTTGTGCATGTGCCCTTGGGTATGACGTTTGCACCGCCACGTTCATTGGCCATATTGGACGAGATCAGACCGCCCGTGGACATAGAGATGCAGAAGGCCATGATGAAGTTGATATTGGAGGAACGCAATGACTGACTTGTTATTACAAGACGAGTCCGAGGGGTACGAGCCCCAACGACTCAGCCGATGGTTTGCCAGCAAACCGGACGCAAGGCACGTGGTGCGCAAGCATCACACAAACGAGTGGGCATGGCACGAGGCCAAGGCACAGGAACACAACGCACAGGGAGACGAGACATGCTAACAACGTGGGAGAAACTTGAACGTGCGGTGGTGTTGGTGGCAGTGATTGTGCTCATGATCGACTTGCTATACTGGCGCCCATACTGACTATCGGATTGTATCTAATCCTTGACATACGTATCATACTGTGGTACAATATATGTATCGAGTGGGAATTCATCTGCTCGATAAAGCGAAAGTAAAAACGTGTTAGGCACCGCCTAACTATTTAAATGACTGTAAACAACTTAGGGTATTATCATGAACGCTTCATCACCTGAAACTAACGTAGTTACTACGAACACACCATCCATCTCAACATCAGCAATGCTTGTTGAACTCTCGATCAGCACATGGACAGGACGCAAACTGGACAAACGTGCCTCGCAAGACGTAACCGCCCAAGCCTCTGCGCAAAAGGGTGTAGCCAACGTCAATAAGAAACTGCTTGGTGACTGTGCCGAATTGGATGCGGTACAGAAATTCACAGCCAATGCACGTAACGTGCACTACGCCATGACAATGCCATGGTCAGACACAGGTCTGCGCTTATTGCCCACGACCCAATACTTCAAGTACCACAGGGAGATGACTACCCTGCAAGCGGAGTACGAGCGTCAGGTTAACGTGTTTCTGCAAGCATACGATTGGGAGATCAGCCAAGCGCAGGTCAAACTCGGTGGCTTGTTTAACTCGGACGAGTACCCGACAGCGGACAGCCTCACATCTAAGTTCAAGTTCAAGATGAACTACATGCCACTTGCCGATGCGGGTGACTGGCGTGTGGACATTGGCAACGAGGCCAAGGACGTGTTAGCAACGCAGTACGAATCGTACTATGCGACCCAACTGCAAACCGCAATGGGTGACGTGTGGTCAAGAGCACACGATGCACTGGCAAAGATGTCAGAGCGTCTTGACTATGCAGATGGCCCGACAAAGAAGATATTCCGCGACTCATTGGTTGACAACGTGGTGGACATCATCGAACTACTCGGTGCATGCAACATCACAAACGACCCGACCATGGAGTTGGCACAGAAACAACTTAGCACAGCCATGCGAGGCATCACACCCGATGCACTGCGTGAGGACGCTTACCTGAGAGCAGAGACCAAGCGTCATGTGGACGAGGTCAAGAAGATCATCAACAACTTACCATCACTCGGCATGTAAGTTAGGCACCGCCTAACAACTTAACCCAACTTAACGAAGGAAATTATCATGGCAAATTCAGCGATCTCTATGTATGCACTCTCACTAGACCAATGTGAGAACGCCATCCGCTTAGGCGGTAACAAGCGCACAGTACTTGTGCAAGGCCACATGGGTACAGGCAAATCATCCCTGCTCAAGTCATTGGGCAAGGCCATGCCGAAACACGTGATGTGTTACTTTGACTGCACGACCAAGGACTTGGGCGACATCACTATCCCTCAGTTGCAGACTATCGACGATCAAGGGTACGTACGTTACGTGACCAACGAGGAACTCGGTCTGCACTTGGGCAAGGACATCATCCTGATGGTGGACGAGTACGGCAAGGCTAACCCTGCGGTAAAGAACGCGATGCTACGCTTACTGCTCGAACGCAAGATGGGTGGGTACGAGTTATCACAAGACTCGATTGTGTTTGCCACGACTAACCTTGGGGCAGAGGGCGTGGGTGACATGTTACCCCCACATGCACGTAACCGCATCTCGGTGATCACATCACGTAAGTCTACG
>Ga0102863_1000301_pt1 | contig 13360 bp, 12 predicted proteins | sample Colrivmet1449A02_FD_78451 | JGI IMG/M metagenome (GOLD analysis project Ga0102863, IMG submission 78451) | Estuarine microbial communities from the Columbia River estuary - metaG 1449A-02 | ecosystem: Environmental > Aquatic > Marine > Intertidal zone > Estuary | place: USA: Columbia River...
ACGCCTCACCTTGATAATAATTATACGGTTTATGGTGAATTAGTAAATGGATTTGAAACACTAGATGCAATTGCAAGTGTTAAAACCGCTGCTGCAGACAGACCCGAACAAGATGTGAGAATTATTAAAGGAACGGTATTAAAAAAATATAAAAATAAAAAAAGTAAATGCTTTTTGTTTAATTTATAAAAATGAAGATTATCTCCTATAATGTAAATGGCATTCGTTCGGCAATGAATAAAAATTGGCTTGCTTGGTTACAAGCAAGCAATGCCGATGTAATTTGCTTACAAGAAATTAAAGCTACTCCAGAGGTAATTCCTGCAGAAATAAAAATGCTAGAAGATATGGGCTACCATCACTATTGGTACCCTGCCGTTAAAAAAGGATATAGCGGAGTAGCTATATTTTCAAAAATAAAAGCAAAAAATGTGAGCTATGGATGTGGTCACGAACTGTATGATCAAGAGGGTAGAATCATTCGTGCAGATTTTGAAGACTGCTCTATTATGAGTGTTTATATACCTTCTGGCTCTAGTGGAGAAGATAGACAACAAGTTAAATATGAATTCTTAGATTTCTTTGAAAAATATATTCATGAATTAAAATGGCAGTATCCAGATTTGATTATTTCTGGTGATTACAATATTTGCCATAAACCAATCGATATTCATAATCCAAAATCAAATGTAAATTCTTCTGGATTTTTACCTGCAGAAAGAGATTGGATGGAAAAATTTATTAATAATGGATTTGTAGATTCATTTAGACATTTTAATTCCGAACCGCATCAATATACTTGGTGGAGCTATAGAGCTGGTGCCCGTACCAAAAATTTGGGTTGGCGTATTGATTATCATTTAATATCTGATTCTTTAAAAAGCAGATTAAAAAGAGCAACTATATTAGCAGATGCTAAACATTCCGATCATTGTCCAATTTTGATAGAATTAACATGAGTTTAATCATTACAGATATTCAAACATTATACGGTATACAACAAGCTGGAAGAGGCGTATTTAAAGGCGCTGAGCTAGGAAATATAGAACAACTGAACAATGCTTGGTTAAGTATTCATGATGGCTTGATTAGTGGTTTTGGAAAAATGGAGACGATAGCTGCTGATGTAGAAATTGCTAGCTTTAAAGAAGTGATGAGCGTAAAAGGTAAATCTGTTTTACCTACTTGGTGCGATTCACATACCCATATTGTTTTTGCTGGTAGTAGAGAAGATGAATTTGTAAGCAGAATAAAGGGGCTGTCTTACGAAACGATTGCAAAAAATGGTGGAGGAATTTTAAACTCTGCTAAAAAATTAAATGAAACATCGGAAGAAGAATTATTTGAAAGTGCAAGCGCTAGGTTACATACACTCATAAAAATGGGCACTGGTGCTATAGAGATAAAAAGTGGTTATAGTCTTTGCTTAGCAGGAGAACTAAAAATACTAAGAGTGATCAAACGATTAAAAGAAAGCTTTGAAATACCTATTAAAGCTACCTTCTTAGGTGCACATGCATTTCCATCCGAATACAAAAATAATCATCAAGGATATATTGATCTGATCATGAATGAAATGTTACCTGCTATTCAAAAAGAAAATTTAGCAGACTATATAGATGTTTTTTGTGAAGATGGATTTTTTAATGCAGAAGAAACAGATCGCATTTTAAAAGCAGGTAGTTTACATGGATTAAAAGCAAAAATACACGCCAATCAATTAAATTATTCGGGTGGCATACAAGTTGGTATTGCCAATAATGCCATTTCGGTAGACCACTTAGAATGTGTTGGCGCGGAAGAAATCGATGCATTAAAAAACAGCAATACCATTGGAACTATTTTACCATCTGCAGCATTTTTTCTGGGTATCGCTTATCAACCTGCAAGAAAAATGATTGATGCCAATCTAGCCATCGCTTTAGCAAGCGACTACAATCCTGGCTCCTCACCCAGTGGCAATATGCCTTTTATCATGGCTTTGGCTTGTACACAATTAAAAATGACTCCCGAAGAAGCTTTTAACGCGCTTACTTTTAATGCTGCACATGCCATGGAACTTGCTAGCGAATTGGGAAGCATTACCATAGGAAAAAAAGCAAATTTAATCATCACTAAAGCAATTCCTTCTTTAGCATTTATACCTTATGCATTTGGATCAAATTTAATTGATCAAGTTTTAATTAATGGTAAAAAATATGAATAACAACTTTCATTATTACAAAGCAAAAGAATTAGAAAAATATTTTTCGGTAAGAGCCGATGAAACTAAAATTGGAGAGCAGGTGCAAACCATTGATGGGGTAGATCCTGTTGTTGCAATAAAAAACTCCAGTGCTAAATATATTTTAATTGGCATTCCAGAAGATATTGGCATTCGTGCAAACTTTGGTAAGCCAGGCGCTACCACTGCTTGGGATCAAAGCCTATCGGCATTATTATCTATGCAGTCTAACCAGTTTTTAAACGGAGAAGAAATTTTAGTATTAGGCTATTTTGATTTTGCCGAATTACTTCAGCAATCTGAAAATAAAAACAGCGACGAATTAAGAGCAATGACTGCGCAGATAGATGAAATTGTTTACCAATTTATTCAATCCATTTATCAAAACGGAAAAGAGCTAATTGTGATTGGCGGTGGCCATAACAATGCCTATGGTTTAATAAAAGGTATTGCAAAAGCAAATGCCAATGCAATCAATGTAATTAATATAGACCCGCATTCAGATTATAGAAATAAAGAAGGCAGACACAGTGGAAATGGATTCAGATACGCCAAAGAAGAAGGTTACTTAAAAAACTATGCTCTATTTGGCCTTCACGAAAGCTACAGCCCTGCAAGCGTTACAGCCGAACTATTAAACAATTCTGAAATTAGGTGCTTTACCTACGAAGAAATAAAAATAAGAAATAAATATACCATGCTCAATGCGCTCGACTCTGCCATTGAATTTATCAATGATGATTTATGTGGCATTGAAATTGATTTAGATGGTGTCGAAAATATTCCGGCAAGCGCTGCAACTCCTTGCGGATGGAGTACGGCAGAAATTAGAAATATGTTACACCATGCTTCGAGCAGATTAAGTGTTGCCTATTTACATTTAGCCGAAGGCGCAGCAGAATTAAATGCTAAAGTAAATGCCGTTGGAAAATTAAATGCTTATTTAATCACTGATTTTATCAAAGCAAGAAACGCTTATCTATCGAAAAAATAATGTTGAGTAGGCGTAATGCAACTACTCAGTGGCAAATCGCTTTTATTGCAATCTGTTAAATTATTGATTGGCTCGAAATAACTTAGGCCTAATTTGATTACATCAGATTTACATAGTCCTAAAAAACGATCGTAAAAACCTTTACCATAGCCCACCCTATTGCCTTTGAGGTCAAAAGCAAGTAATGGGCAAATAATCATATCGATGACCATAGGATCTATTGCTGCTCCATTAATAGGCTCTGCTATTCCTAAATTATTTGTCGCTAATTGGGTGTCTGCATTAAAAAATACCGCATCCATTTGTCCATTTTCAAAATTAGCTTTGGGTATGGCCATATTAATTTTCGGATAGCTTTCCCGAATGAAATCAATGATCGGATAAGTATTGCATTCGTTTTGAGCATTTATCGGCAAATAAATATGAATACATTTAATTGTAGTCAAATCTATTTTTTTAAACTCCAATAAAATGGCTTGGTCTAGCAATAATTTTTCTTCCAAAGAAATACTTTTTCTTTTCGTTAAAAATAGGGCTCTTGCTTCCGACTTTAACATTTATTTATTTTACTCGCTCTACATAATCACCATTCCTGGTGTCTATTTTAACTTTATCCCCTTCGTTAATAAACAATGGAACCTTAATTTCGGCCCCGTTAGAAACAGTTGCTGATTTTGTTACATTGGTTGCCGTATCGCCTTTAACAGCCGGTTCGGTATAAGTAACCAATAACTCTACATGAGTAGGCGCTTGGGCTGTAATAGGCTCATCGCTTTCGAATGCAACAATTAAATTCATTCCTTCGGTAACAAATTTTGCTGAATTGCCGAATAAGAATTTAGGAATATTAAATTGTTCGAAAGTTTCATTATCCATTACGACAAAGAAATCTCCATCTTCATATAAATATTGATAATCTTTTGTTTCTACTCTACAAATTTCTACTTCTTCGTCTGTACGAAAACGATATTCTACTAACTTGCCAGTTTTTACATTTCTCATTCTCGCTTGATAAAATGCTCGCAAATTTCCTGGCGTACGGTGAATGATTTCTTCTACCGCAATTAAATTACCATTGAATCTAATAATTGATCCGTTTTTTATTTCTGACGCTTTTGCCATAATTATTTTTTTTCGATTTACTAATTTATTATTTAGACTTATAGTCTGCAATTAATATTTGCTTATTACAAAATGAATATTCGTGTGCTTGATTAGAGGACACAAAAATAGTTCTATTACCTAACATGGTATCTATTAAATTTAAATACCATTGCGTGCCTTGCTCGTCTAAGTTAGTGGTAGGCTCATCTAGCAGAATACAATCAACATCACTATATAAGGCTAGTGCAAGCTTTACTCTTTGTTTCATACCAGAAGAAAAATACCTTATTTCTTTATTCGTTGCTTTGTTTAATCCAATTAAGGTGATTAAATCTTCTGCTGTGTGAAAGCCTAATTTTTTTTTAAAGGAGAAATGAAATTTAATTAATTCCAACAAGGTCATTTCTTCAGGTAGTTCTAAATAAGGGGCTGCAATAGTAATGTGTGAAAAAAAAGATTCGATGGCTATGGCAGTATTATTTTTACTGAAATGAATTGCTCCCGCATTTGGGCTGAGTATTCCTGAAATTACTTGTAATAAAGTAGATTTTCCAGAACCATTTGGACCAATAATGGCAATGCGGTCTGCTGGATTTGAAGTAAAGTCTATGCCTTTAAAAATCCAATCTCTATTGAATTTTTTTCCAAGCCCACTTAATTCGATCCTCATACATTTCGACCTATGCCTTTCATAATGCCCTCTTTAGAGTTTTTAACGAAAGATAAAATTTGATCTTTGATTGGAGAGGAAGGTATTTCGGATTCGATTTGTGCTAAAGCATTCGAAGTGCTTAAACCTCTAACGAATAAAATTCTATAGATGTCTTCTATTTGGCGAATGTTAATTTCTGTAAATCCTCTTCTTCTTAAACCAACAGAATTAATACCAACATAACTAATAGGTTCTCTTGCAGCTTTAGTAAAAGGAGGAACATTTTTTCTAACCAATGTGCCGCCTGCAACGAAACTATGTGCACCTATGGTTAAAAATTGTCCAACAGCAGCCATACCTTCTAATATTGCGTAATCCTCTATGGTTACGTGTCCTGCTAAGTTTACGCTGTTTGCTAAAATAATATGATCGCCCAAAATACAATCATGGGCAACATGGGCATAAGCCATAATTAAACAATTTTTTCCGACAACCGTTTTATATTTTTCGGTGGTCCCTTTATTGATGGAAACAAATTCTCTGATAGTGGTATTGTCGCCAATCTCGGCTGTAGTATTTTCGCCGTTATATTTTAAATCTTGTGGAATAGCAGAAATTACTGCACCCGGAAATATTTTACAATTCTTACCAATTCTGGCACCTTCCATAATAGTTACATTGGATCCTATCCAAGTACCATCGCCAATGATTACATTTTTTTGAATAGAAACAAATGGATCGATGGTCACATTTTCGCCAATGATTGCTTCTGGATGAATATAGGTAAGGGATTGATTCATGTTGCTAATTTAACTTCTTCTTACTATTTGTGCCATTAATTCTGCTTCCATTACAATTTTATCACCAACAAATGCAATTCCTTTCATTTGACAAATTCCCCTACGAATAGGAGCCGTTAAATCACATCTGAAAAGAATAGTATCGCCTGGTACAACTTTATCTTTGAATCTTGCATTTTCAATTTTCATAAAATAAGTCCAATAATTTTCTGGATCTGGTACGGTATTTAAAACTAAAATTCCGCCTGTTTGCGCCATTGCTTCAACTTGTAAAACGCCCGGCATTACTGGGTTTCCAGGAAAGTGCCCTTTAAAGAACTCTTCGTTCATGGTTACATTTTTTACACCCACCACATGCTTAGAAGACAATTCAATAATTTTGTCGATTAATAAAAATGGTTGACGGTGAGGTAAAATATTCATGATGCCTATGGTGTCATAAATTGGTGGCACATTAGGATTATACACTGGAATATTTTTTTTCGCTTTATCTTTTTTAATTAATGCTTTGATTTTTTTAGCAAATGCAACATTGGCTGCATGTCCAGGTCTTGCGGCCATCACATGCCCTTTTAATGGCATGCCAATTAAAGCTAAATCGCCAATTACATCTAATAATTTATGTCGAGCAGGTTCGTTTTGATGACGCAACTCTACATTGTTTAAAATACCTTCTCTAGCAACTGCAATTTTATCTCGATTAAATAATTTAGCAAGGTGATCTAATTCTTCTTCGCTTACCACTTTGTCAACTACAACAATTGCATTGTTTAAATCTCCGCCTTTAATTAAATTATTTTTTAAAAGCATTTCTAATTCATGCAAGAAACAAAATGTTCTGCAAGAAGCAATTTCTTTTTTAAATTGTGCAATACCCGACAAACCCGCATGCTGACTGCCTAATACAGGTGAGTTATAATCTACCATTACCGTAATGCGATAGTCATCGATGTATGGCATCGCCACCATTTCTACTTGACGATCAGATTCTGAATAAGTAATGTTGGAAGGAATTACAAAGTATTCTCTATCTGCATCCTGAATTTCGAAACCAACTTTTTCGAGCTCTTCTATAAAAATAATAGAGCTGCCATCCATAATAGGCGTTTCGGGCGCATCGATTTCAATTAAAATATTGTCGAGCTCTAAACCTGCTAATGCAGCCAAGGTGTGCTCTACAGTAGAAACACTTGCTCCGTTTTGTGTAATTGTTGTTCCTCTAGAAGTATCCGTTACGTTATCTACATCGGCATCAATAATTGGAGAACCCGGTAAATCGATGCGTTGAAATTTAAACCCATGATTTTCTGGCGCAGGCTTAAAAGTCATAGTCACTTCTTTACCCGTATGTAAACCAACTCCTTTTACTGTTACAGGAGCTTTAATGGTAGTTTGTTTTAGATTCATTAGCTAGGGTTATTCCCGCAAATGTATCTAGAAACTGCCTTTATACAAAATGTTTGAACGATTAAATTATGAACTCTTCTGCTTGAGTTGCTGTTCAAGCTCCTCAATGCGTTTTTCGAGCTCTGGAAGCCTGCGATAAACCGCTTGATTTTTCAAAGAATCGCGGAAAAGAGCTAGTGGAGAGCCTCCCCATTGCTTGTTTTCGAGCGTGACGGTTTTGGTTATACCTGATTGGGCCGCTATTTGAGAACCCTTAGCAACATGAATATGGCCTGCAACACCAACCTGACCTCCCAATACCACATTTTCGGCAATATGCGTACTGCCCGAAATGCCCGTTTGAGAAGCGATTACCGTGTTTTTACCAATTTCTACATTATGTGCTATTTGAATTAAGTTATCGAGCTTTACCCCTGCACGAATAATAGTAGAACCCATGGTTGCACGATCGATACTAGTATTGGAACCAATTTCTACTAAATCTTCAATAATTACATTTCCTATTTGAGCAATTTTTTGATAAGTGCCATCTGCTTGCGGTGCAAAACCAAAACCATCACTACCAATTACCGCTCCAGCATGAATAATTACACCCTTGCCAATTACACAATCTGAATATATTTTAACGCCTGCAAAAAGAGTCGTATCATCTGCAATAGTTACATTGTCTCCAACAAAAACTTGCGGATATAATTTTACATTATTTCCAATCGTTACATTATTTCCAATATATGCAAAGGCACCAACATAGCAATTAGCGGCCATTGTAGCCGATTCACTTATAAAACTAGGTTGTTCGATTCCTGATTTATGTAATTTTATGGTATTGTATTTATCAAGCAAAACTGAAAAAGCAGTGTACGCATTGTCTACTTTTATAAGTGTAGCCTTAACTGTTTTTTCTAACTTTAAAGATTTATTAACGATCACTATTGATGCTTGCGTATCATAAAGAAAATGTTCGTATTTAGGATTAGAAAGAAAAGATAGGGTTCCCTTTTTTCCTTCCTCGATTTTAGATAACGCATTAACCACCTCGGCTGGATTTCCATCCAACTCGCCTTGAAGCATTAAACAAATTTCTTGAGCGGTAAATTGCATGATACAAAGTTAAAATTATCCATTAAAGTTACAAATCTGAATAGCAGGAATATTATTTAGGATAACAAATAAAATATTTTTCAACTGTTTTACTCAAAGCAGATAAATTTAAATTATCTGAGGCATCTGCAATATCAATTAGGCCTTTAGATTTTGTTAAGATATTTATTTTACCTACCTCCATGTTGTAGGCATTGTTGGTAATCTTTCCCGAAAAAATAAAATAATCTTGCTCTTCAGAAGTAAGTGGAAACGAAATAGTTAATTTGTCTTTATGCGATTGAATGCTTTTTGACGTAAATGCTTCGTTTTGCATTTCAATCGTAAATAATTTTCGGTCGATTAATAATTTACACAGTTTTGCTAAAATTAGATCTTCATGTTCGGCCCATACTTTAATAGCAGAAAACAAATCACTATCATCTAATTTCATAAATGCATCGAGGTATAACTCGTTTTCATAAAATGCCTCGGTACTAATTTTGTTTGCTAATAAAAGATTGAACGATGGGCTTGCAAATAGAGGAACGCCTTTGTTTGCAATAGCCTTAGCACGTTGAAATATTTTAACTAATAATTGTTCTGCTGCTATAACCGTTTTATGAAGATACACTTGCCAATACATTAATCTACGAGAAATTAAAAACTTCTCGATAGAATAAATTCCTTTTTCTTCTACAACTAATTCATCATTTACAACATGTAACATTTTTAAAATACGATCGAATCCGATGACCCCTTCAGAAACTCCCGTATAAAAACTATCTCTATTTAAATAGTCTAATCTGTCCATGTCTAATTGACTAGACACTAATTGATGTAAAAATTTCTTTTCGTATTTGTTTTCAAAAATGGCAATGGCTAAGCTTAATTTTCCATTAAATGTTTTATTTAAGCGATGCATAATTAATACAGACAATGCTTCGTGCTGAACACCAGGTACAATGCAACTTTCTAATGCATGTGAGAATGGGCCATGTCCAATATCATGTAACAATATAGCGATAGTTACCGCCTCGGCTTCTTCTTCTGTAATAGCAACCCCTTTGTTTTTCAAAGTTTCGAGCGCAATACCCATTAAATGCATGGCTCCTAAAGCATGATGAAAACGGGTATGCAATGCGCCAGGATATACTAAATGGGTAAGTCCCAGCTGTTTAATATTTCTTAAACGTTGAAAATAAGGGTGTTCTATTAAATCGAAAACGGTTTCGTAAGCAATACTCACAAAGCCATAAACAGGGTCGTTAAATAATTTCTTCTTGTTCAATGGAATTAGGATAATAAAATGAAGGTAAAGTTGTTAAATTTAACAATAAGAAAAAAGAAAGATGCAAGATACGATGATATTATGGGCAGATGATGAAATTGACCTTTTAAAGCCCCATATTTTATTTTTAAATGAAAAAGGATACCAGGTAAAAACAGTTACCAATGGTGCAGATGCGATTGATTTAATTAAAACTAATTATTTCGATTTGGTTTTCTTAGATGAAAATATGCCTGGTTTAACTGGCTTAGAAACACTGGTTGAAATAAAAAATTTCAATTCCGAAATTCCCGTTGTGCTTATTACCAAAAACGAAGAAGAATATTTAATGGAAGAAGCAATTGGTAAAAAAATTGCTGACTACTTAATAAAACCCGTTAACCCGAAACAAATATTATTAACCATCAAAAAAATTCTTGATAATAAAAGGTTAATTACAGAAAAAACGGCCTCGGCTTACCAACAAGAATTTAGAAATTTAGGTAGCCAACTCAACGATGTGCAAAACATAGAGGAATGGATGGATGCTTATCGTAAGCTCGTATACTGGGAACTAGCACTAGAACAATTAGAAGATGCAGGGATGCACGAGATTTTAACTTTACAAAAATCGGAAGCAAACGCCTTATTTTCAAAATTTGTAGAGAAAAATTATTTGTCTTGGTTACAACAACCCGATAAAGCGCCCATGCTTTCGCATAGTGTTTTAAGAAAAAAAGTGTTCCCAAATTTATCAGAAACACAGCCTACCTTCTTTATTTTAATTGACAATTTAAGATATGATCAATGGAAAATAATTGCGCCATTGGTAAACGAATATTTTAGATTAGAAGAAGAAGAACTATACGTAAGTATATTGCCAACGGCTACGCAATATGCTCGAAACGCAATATTTTCGGGCATGTTACCTAGCGAAATGGAAAAACGATTTCCTAAATTATGGAAAAATGACGAAGATGAAGGAGGAAAAAACTTACACGAAGAGGAATTTTTAATTGATCATTTACAAAGAGCCAGAAAAGAAATTAAAAGTAGTTATCATAAAATAACCACAAACGAACAAGGAAAAGACTTAGCCGAAAATGTGCATCATTTATTTAAAAATAATTTAAATGTGATTGTATACAATTTTGTAGATATGTTGTCGCATGCAAGAACAGAGATGGACATGATCAAAGAATTAGCGCCAGACGAATCTGCGTATAGATCACTTACTTATTCTTGGTTTGAGCATTCTCCATTACTAGAAATTATCAAAAAAATTGCGCAAAAAAATGCAAGACTAGTAATTACAACCGATCATTGAACTATTAGAGTTAAAACACCAAGCAAAGTAATTGGAGACCGTTCGGTGAATAGTAATCTGAGATACAAACAAGGTAAAAATTTGAACTATGTAGCAAAAGATGTGTTTGAAATTAAAAATCCAGCAGACGCATTTTTACCTAAAGTCAACATGAGTCAAACCTATATTTTTGCGAAAAATGACACCTACTTTGTATATCAAAACAACTACAATCATTTTGCAAACTTCTTTGCGAATAGCTTTCAACATGGTGGAATTTCTTTAGAAGAAATGCTCATTCCCTATGCTAGTTATACTTCAAAAATATAGTATTTGTATTAATCTATACTTTAGAATTTTAAGCTCAAGCCCAGCAATATGGACCTTGTAGCTTGTGGGTAATAATATACAGCAGTTGTTTTTTCGCCTCCAATTAAATAAGAATAAGTGTAACCATTGGCTACATATTTACGATTTAATATATTAGCTAATTTTATATCTAAGTTCAATATTGTTTTATTTTTTAATGGCTTAATATAATTAATGATTAAATCGTTTACCATAAATGCCTTGATCATTTTTTCCTTACTGCTTGTATTATCTAAATATTGTTTGCCAACATATTTATTTTGAAGACTAAACCCTATACTTTTTGAAAACTGATAATTAATAACAGCGCCTATTATTATGGCTGGTGAATAAGCAAGGTTTGTTTTTTGATACTGTTGCTCAATCGTATCTATAATTGAATAATTTATTGGATCATAATTATACAAGACGTCGGTATAGTTAAGTATTTTATTTGCACTGATGGCCGCGTTTGCGCCGATACTAAGCATAGAACTAACCGCTAGCATACCATTCCACTCTAATCCTAAGCGATAACTTTGTGCGCAATTTTCTCGAATAGATTCTCCAACATCGTTGAGCTTACCAGTAGGAATAAGTTGATTTTTATAGTTCATATAATACACATTCCAGGCAGAACGCATTTTACTGTTTTGGTATTTCCAACCAAGTTCTATATCTGCTAATTGTTCTGCTAAAGCTTTTTTGCTTCTACTTAAATTACTAATCAAATCGTCTCTGTTAGGTTCTTTATTCGCTATGCTATAAGAAATATAAAACACCTCCTTGTTGTTAGGCGTATAAGATATTCCAAGCTTTGGATTAAAAAATAAATAATTAGCGTTTTGGGATATATTCATTAAATAAATATTTTCACCTCCTAAACGGTATCGAATAATCCGCGTTTGTAAATCTAAGTATGCGTTAAATTTTGGTTTAAATTCGTAATCAATTTTACAATAAACATTGGCTTCTTTTTTTAAGCCAGTACCCTCAAAAATATTTTGCTGAGGTAAACTCTGAGAAGCATACTGTGCCCATACAACTTCGGCAAAATGTTGCCCATCATATACATTTGCTGCTGCACCTACTTGTAAATGCAGTCGGTTGTTGATCGTGTTTTGATAAGAAAAAACAATGCCTTTAAACTGGTTTGCCAGCCATCTTCTTCTTAATAAATTGGTGCTATTGATTGTATCTGCTCCAACAAATAAAGTGTCAAAACCAATACTGGCAAAGGCTTGGTCATATTTAAATTCCTGAAAAAAACCTTTTCCATTGGTAAGATGTAAACCAATTGTATAGCTAGCCTGCGCATTCAATAGTTTAGTGTAAAAAGATTGGTAATGTGTTTGAGCGTATTGATCGTATTGATCTTTATAATTTGCTGCTATTGGATTATACCTTCTGTTAGTTTGCATAGAATCAATGGGCACTCCTTCCCATGCAAGAAATGTTTTTTCAGAACCAGCAAACATATTAAATTTCCATATGGCATTTTTTGTAGTATAATTTGCATTAAAGAAATAAGAATTTAAAGTTGCCGCACTATTTTGTATATAACCATCGGATCGAATATGAGATGCTCGGCCTGCAAAACTCCAATTATTTTTTAACTGCCCAGTTGAAAATTTTCCCATCCATTTTTTTGTTCCAAAACTGCCGCTGCCAGTGGCTAGCTCAAAGCCAGCCGAATCGGTGTTGTGGGCTGTTTGTATATTAATGCTAGCACCAAAAGCACCGGCACCATTAATGGAACTTCCAACTCCTCTTTGAACTTGTATATTATCTATTGAGGAAGCAAGATCTGGCAAATTCACCAAAAATGTGCCTTGAGATTCTGCGTCATTTAAAGGAATACCATTTATGGTTACGTTGGTTCGGCTTGCATCTGTTCCCCTAATTCTAATGCCCGTATAACCAATTCCAGTTCCTGCATCAGATGTAATTACAGTAGCTGGTAATTGATTTAATAAATAAGGTAAATCTTGGCCTAGGTTGTTTTTAGCAATCGCCTCCTTTTGAAGGAGATCAAAGCTAGCCGCCGCATTGTCTTTTAATTTTTGCGCGGTAACAATTGCATCTTCTAATATTTTTATCGATTTTTTTAGGATAAAAACCAAAGATGCTTCTTGATTGATTTGTTGGTTGATACTATCATAACCAATCATGAAT
>Ga0102863_1000302_pt1 | contig 13319 bp, 10 predicted proteins | sample Colrivmet1449A02_FD_78451 | JGI IMG/M metagenome (GOLD analysis project Ga0102863, IMG submission 78451) | Estuarine microbial communities from the Columbia River estuary - metaG 1449A-02 | ecosystem: Environmental > Aquatic > Marine > Intertidal zone > Estuary | place: USA: Columbia River...
CCGCCGATGGTTCAAATGGCAGAGATATTGCTCATGCCCCGATCGTGGCATCGTTTGCAGAACGCGCTAAGCAAGGACCGATTAAAACGATTCAGGATTCCGCAGACTCAGAAATGGGTCGTAAGCGAGTTGCAGTTCAACAATTAATTGCCGCCTATCGCAACGTCGGTAATCGTTGGGCTAATTTAGATCCATTAAAGCGTACCGAACGGCCGGATATTCCCGAACTCAATCCAGCCTTCTATGGCTTTAGTGATGGCGATATGGATATCGTCTTTAATACCAGCAATACATTCTTCGGTAAAAACAATATGACCCTGCGCGATCTCTTGCAGGCATTGCGTGAGACCTATTGTGGCACCCTAGCTGCCGTGTTTATGTACATCGCAGATCAGAAGATTAAAAAATGGTGGCAAGAAAAATTAGAGTCGATTCGCTCTACTCCTAAGTTTACGAATGATCAACGTCGACAGATCCTTGACCGGGTTACTGCCGCAGAAGGACTTGAGCGTTACCTGCAAGCAAAGTACGTTGGCCAGAAACGATTCTCACTCGAAGGCGGGGATAGTTTTATTCCCTGTATGGATGAGTTAATCCAAGGCGCTGGTAAGAATGGTGTGCAAGAGATTGTGATTGGTATGGCCCATCGAGGTCGCTTAAATGTCTTGGTCAATGTCTTGGGTAAATCACCCAAAGACCTTTTTGCTGAGTTTGATCACACCGCCCCAGAGGATCTTCCTGCAGGTGACGTCAAATACCATCAAGGATTCTCGAGCGACATCTCGACGCCAGGCGGTCCAGTGCATCTATCGCTCGCATTTAATCCATCGCACTTAGAGATTGTGAACCCAGTAGTAGAGGGCTCGGCCCGTGCGCGGATGGAGCGTCGTAATGACGCGAAAGGTGATCAAGTGCTACCGGTGCTGGTCCATGGCGATGCAGCGATTGCAGGCCAAGGCGTGATGCAAGAGACCTTGGCTTTATCTGAAGTTCGTGGCTATTCCACTGGCGGTACTGTTCACATTGTGATCAACAATCAAATTGGTTTCACAACGTCAGATCCCCGCGACTATCGCTCTAGTCTCTATTGCACCGATATCATGAAAACCATTGATTCACCGGTTTTGCATGTGAACGGTGACGACCCTGAGGCTGTTGTATTAGCAACCCAATTAGCATTGGAATACCGTACTCAATTTAAGAAAGATGTCGCGGTCGATATTATCTGTTTCAGAAAACTAGGTCACAACGAACAAGATACACCCGCAATGACCCAGCCTCTGATGTACAGCATCATTGCGCAACATCCCGGTACTCGCAAACTGTATGCCGATCGACTCGAGGCTCAAGGAGTTATTGCACCCGGCGCAGGGGATGAGATGGTCAAAACGTATCGAACCGCAATGGATGAAGGCAAGCAGACGCTTGATCCAGTCTTGAGTAACTTTAAAGGCAAGTTTGCAGTCGACTGGTCGCCGTTTTTAAACAAAAAGTGGACAGACAATGCCGATACCGCTATTCCATTGACGGAATGGAAGCGTTTGGCGGATAAACTGGTAACCCTCCCAGAAGAGTTCAAAGTCCATCCACTGGTGCAAAAGGTGTATACCGATCGTGCTGCCATGGGACGTGGCGAGGCCAATGTGGATTGGGGCATGGGTGAGGCAATGGCTTTCGCCTCCTTGCTAGCCAGCGGATACCCCATTCGATTATCGGGTGAGGATAGTGGTCGCGGCACATTTAGTCATCGTCACTCTGTACTCCATGCGCAGAATCGAGAGAATTGGGACACGGGTACTCACATCCCATTGCAGCATGTGAGCAAAGATCAAGCTCCATTTACTGTCATCGATTCGATTCTGTCCGAAGAAGCTGTGCTGGGATTTGAGTATGGTTATGCGTCTGCCGAACCGAATACTTTAACCATTTGGGAAGCTCAGTTTGGCGATTTTGCTAACGGAGCGCAAGTTGTGATCGACCAGTTTATTGCCTCTGGGGAAGTAAAGTGGGGACGCGTAAACGGATTGGTCATGATGCTACCTCACGGCTATGAAGGCCAAGGTCCTGAGCACTCCTCAGCCCGCTTGGAACGCTTTATGCAGCTATGTGCGGATACTAATATGCAAGTGGTTCAACCCACCACTGCGTCGCAAATATTCCATCTCTTGCGTCGCCAGATGATTCGGCAATTCAGAAAACCACTGGTCATCATGACCCCTAAATCATTATTGCGTCACAAAGATGCGGCCTCACCACTCATTGAGTTTACGAAGGGTGAGTTCCAAACGGTGATTCCTGAGCAGGATGAGTCGATTGATCCAAAAACAATCGAGCGGGTAATCGTTTGTTCTGGCAAGGTGTACTACGATCTTGTTAAACAACGCTCTGATAACAAGCTGGAAAATTCTGCGCTTGTGCGGATAGAGCAGTTGTATCCATTCCCCCATAAAGCGATTGCCAGTGTGATCAAAACTTACCCCAATCTAACAGAACTAGTTTGGTGCCAGGATGAACCACAAAATCAGGGCGCCTGGTTCTTTGTGCAACATAATTTGCTCGAGAACATGAGCGAAGGAATGCGCTTGGGATATGCGGGTCGACCAGCATCAGCGTCACCAGCGGTTGGTTATGCCCATTTGCACCAGAGTCAGCAGAAGGCCTTGCTTACTGCTGCATTTGCCAAGCTAAAGGGATTTGTGATCACAAAGTAAACCGTATGTTTACGAGCAGATCTTTTATTCAAACCATTACTCATTATTTAACCTATTCATAGGACACATCATGGCCTTATTTGAAGTCAAAGTTCCCCAACTCTCAGAGTCAGTTGCTGAGGCAACGTTATTGCAGTGGAAAAAGAAGCCCGGCGAGGCAGTTGCTCAAGACGAGATTTTGATTGAGATCGAAACCGATAAAGTTGTTTTGGAGGTACCCGCACCATCGGCAGGTGTGCTCTCAGAAATTATGGTGGCTGATGGTGGTACCGTTGTTGCTGATCAAGTAATCGCAAAAATTGATAGTGCAGGTAAGGCTAGTGTTACCGCCGCCCCAGCTAAAGCAGCTGCTCCTGCAACGCCGGTGTCGAGCTCAACTGCAAAAGGTGCGATCGCCGCTCCATCGGCTGCCAAGTTAATGGCGGAGAATAATCTGAATGCTGCTCAAGTCTCTGGCTCAGGACGAGATGGTCGTGTAACCAAGGGTGATGTACTTAATGCTGTTTCTGGAGGTACGAAGACAGGATCGACAGCTGCACCTTTACCAATCTCCAATACATCCCTAGGTGAGCGTACCGAAGAACGTGTGCCGATGACGCGTTTACGTGCACGAATTGCCGAACGCTTATTAGAATCCCAGGCCAATAACGCCATCTTGACGACCTTTAATGAGGTTAATATGTCCCCAGTGATTGCGATGCGCACTCGCTACAAAGACACCTTCGAAAAAACCCACGGCGTTAAATTAGGGTTCATGTCCTTCTTTGTGAAAGCGGCTACATACGCTCTTAAAAAGTATCCCATCCTCAATGCATCAGTTGATGGTAACGATATTGTTTACCATGGGTACTTTGATATTGGCATTGCGGTCAGTTCACCTCGTGGCCTAGTTGTACCCATTCTGCGTAATGTAGATCAAATGACATTGGCTGAGATTGAGAAACAAATTGCGGATTACGGTAATAAAGCTCGTGATGGCAAATTGAGTATCGAAGAACTCACTGGTGGCACGTTCTCTATTTCCAATGGTGGCGTGTTTGGTTCGATGCTGTCAACCCCAATTATTAATCCTCCCCAATCGGCCATTTTAGGTATCCATGCAACGAAGGAGAGGGCGGTTGTGGAAGACGGACAGATTGTGATTCGGCCAATTAATTACCTCGCCTTGTCATACGACCATCGCATTATTGATGGACGTGAAGCTGTCATGGGCTTGGTGGCGATGAAGGAGCTCTTAGAAGATCCCGCTCGTTTACTTCTTGATCTGTAAGGAGTAGACCATGAGCCAAGTATTTGATGTGCTGGTGATTGGAGCTGGCCCAGGAGGTTATATTGCCGCCATCCGCGCGGCACAACTCGGATTTAAGGTGGCCTGTGCCGAAGCAAATTCCTACGCAGATCCCAAGGGGGAGCCTCGTTTAGGAGGAACGTGTTTAAACGTCGGCTGTATTCCATCCAAAGCCTTACTAGCGTCATCGGAAGAGTTTGAGAAGATTGGTCATCACGTTGCTAATCATGGCATCACTGTTGGTAAAGTTAGTATCGATATCGCTAAGATGCTGGCGCGTAAAGACGAGATCGTGACCAAGATGACGGGCGGCATCAGTTTCTTATTTAAGAAAAATAAGGTGACCTCCTTAAAGGGCCACGCTTCATTTGTTGGCAAAGATGCTGAGGGTTATCAGATTAAAATTACTGGTAAAGATGCCGGTACCGTAAGCGCCAAGAATGTCATCATCGCTACTGGCTCGAAGGCTCGTCATCTTCCTGGTATCACCGTCGATAACGTTCTGATCTGCGATAACGAAGGTGCTCTGAAGTTTGATTCTTTACCAAAACGCTTAGGTGTAATTGGCGCCGGTGTGATCGGATTAGAGCTAGGATCCGTATGGCGCCGAGTAGGATCAGAAGTTACTGTCTTGGAAGCTTTGCCGACATTCTTAGGTGCATGTGATGAGGGTATTGCAAAAGAGGCTAAAAAGATCTTCACCAAGCAAGGTCTCGATATGCATCTGGGTGTGAAGATTGATAGCGTGAAGACTGACAAGAAAGGCGTGGTGGTCTCGTATCAGGATAGCGCTGGAAAGCCTCAAAAATTAGAGTGCGATCGCTTAATCGTCTCAGTGGGCCGGGTTCCCAATACAGAGGGACTCAATCTGGAATTGGTTAAGCTGAAGACCGACGAGCGTGGCTTTATTCCGATTAATGACCATACCTGTGCAACCGCCGCCCCTGGCATATTTGCAGTTGGTGATGTGGTGCGTGGCCCGATGTTGGCCCACAAGGCAGAGGATGAGGGTGTCTTGGTTGCCGAGTTACTCGCAGGGCAAAAACCACACATTGATTACAACTGCATTCCGTGGGTGATCTACACCGATCCAGAGATTGCATGGGTTGGTAAAACAGAACAGCAGTTGAAGGCCGAAGGGCGCACCTATAAGGCTGGTCAGTTCCCCTTCATGGCAAACGGCCGAGCCCTCGGGATGGATCGTGCAGAGGGCTTTGTGAAGATCTTAGCTGACGCTAAAACCGATGAGGTTTTGGGAGTTCATATTATTGGCCCTAATGCATCCGACCTAATTGCCGAGGCAGCGTTGGCGATGGAGTTTAAAGCAGCTGCTGAAGATATTGCTCGCGTATGTCATCCTCACCCCAGCTTATCGGAGGTGATGCGTGAGGCAGCTTTAGCTACGGATCAACGCGCACTCAATATGTAACTTGAAAGTCGCTGACTTTTACCATCAAGAGTGTAAAGCGCGCGGCTATCAGCCCGATCCTGCGCAGGAGAGGGCCATTGACCGTTTGCAGCAATGCGAAGATCAGTGGGTTGCCTATAAAGACATTCGTAGTAATGCGTTGACCAAGAAACTTTTTCATCCCGAGTTACCCCGAGGAGTTTATCTTTGGGGTGGAGTTGGTCGGGGCAAATCCTTTTTAATGGATTGCTTCTACGAAGCCTCCCCAGTAACAAAAAAAATCCGGATCCATTTTCATGAGTTCATGCGCGAGGTCCATCGCGAGTTGCACGAGCTTTCTGGTTTAGCAGACCCACTGGATGAACTTGCTTTGCGGATTGCAGAGCGCTATCGCTTAATTTGCTTTGATGAGTTTCATATCAATGATATTGCCGATGCAATGATCATGTACCGCTTACTTAAAGCATTATTTATTGATCGAGTGCAGTTCATCATGACCTCAAACTATCGTCCGGATCAACTCTATCCAAATGGTTTGCACCGCGATCGCTTATTACCGGCTATTCAGTTACTGGAAGATAAATTAGATGTCTTAAATGTGGATGCGGGCAGTGATTACCGTCAATTACAGATGACCCGTATTCAAGCCTATTTGTATCCACTAAGTATTGAGAATGATAAAAAGCTAGATGATTATTTTCATAACTTAATTGGTAAGCAAATAGAGTCCTCGTATCCGGTGCTAAAAATCGAGTCTCGGGAGATTCGGGCCTTGCATTTGGCAGAAGGGGTGGTGTGGTTTGACTTCCAAACTCTTTGCTGTGGGCCGCGTTCCCAAAATGACTATTTAGAGATTGCAAATACCTTTCATACAGTAATTTTAGCGGGTGTGCCCCATATGCCACCCCGACTAACCAACGAAGCAAGACGCTTTATTTGGCTAATTGATGTTTTATATGACCACAGGGTTAAATTAATTATGTCGGCAGAAGTGCCTCCAGACCACCTTTATACCGAGGGGCAGGTGGTGGATGAGTTTGCTCGAACGGTTTCACGCTTGATGGAGATGCAGTCGCGGGACTACATCGAGTCGCCCCGTCGGATCATTAATGCTCATCTGACCTAAAATAGAGGTATGAGCCAAACTGCGCCACTAAATGCTGATTTGCATTGCCATTCAATTGTGTCCGACGGGACCCTAAGTCCCGAAGAGCTAGCTATACGTGCTCATCAAAATGGAGTTCAGCTTTGGTCACTCACCGACCATGATGTCCTAGGTGGTCAGGCGCGTGCTCGTCTTGCTGCTGATAACCTTGGGATGAGCTATCTTGCGGGCGTTGAGATCTCGATTAGCTGGATGAACCAAACGGTCCATATTGTGGGTCTTGGTGTTGATGATCGTAATACTATTTTGGAAGAAGGCTTGCGAGCAACTCGGGATGGTCGTGAGCTACGTGCACGGCAGATGGCAGCACAACTTGAGCAGGTTGGGATCCATAATAGTTATGAAGGTGCGCTGCATTTTGCTGGTAATCCAGATCTCATTGCGCGTACGCACTTTGCTCGATTTTTGGTGGAGAAAAAAATCTGTAAAACGATGGATGAGGTATTTCGTAAATACTTAGTCGCTGGTAAGCCAGGTTATGTCTCGCATCGTTGGGCTAGTCTTGAGCAAGCCGTTCAGTGGATTCGGGGGGCGGGGGGCGAGGCCGTGATTGCTCATCCTGGTCGTTATAAACTCAATACCTTACAAATGGATGAGCTATATGTTTGTTTTAAAGACTTAGGTGGTAAAGGTATTGAAGTGGTTACGGGAAGTCATAGTCCCGATCAGTACACAACCTATGCCAAGGTTGCAGAACGCTACGGATTTATGGCCTCCCGCGGATCCGATTTTCATGATCCCCACGAGAGTGATATTGATCTAGGTAAACTTCCGCATCTACCGGATCACTTAACACCGATTTGGTCGGTCTTTCATTAAATAAGCGACAATCCTTTGTATGTTTGCTGAACGCGTACTTTCTGGCATGCGCCCAACCGGCGCCTTGCACTTAGGGCATTACCATGGGGTCTTAAAAAACTGGGTACGTCTCCAAGCCGAGTATCCCTGCTTTTTCTTTGTGGCCGACTGGCATGCCTTAACGACTCACTATGAGACCCCTGAGGTTATCCAAGAGTCGGTTTGGGATATGGTGATTGATTGGTTAGCTGCTGGAGTGGATCCCAATCAGGCTACTTTGTTTATCCAAAGTAGAGTGCCTGAGCATTCAGAACTCTTCTTGTTGTTAGCGATGGGAACCCCATTGGGCTGGCTTGAGAGAGTGCCCACCTATAAAGATCAAATTGAAAAACTTAAAGAGAAAGATCTGCAGACCTACGGATTCTTGGGATACCCATTACTGCAGGCGGCCGATATTTTGATCTATCGTGCTTTGCATGTCCCCGTGGGTGAAGATCAAGTTCCTCATGTGGAGATGACCCGCGAGGTCGCTCGTCGTTTTAATTACTTATATGGTCGTGAACCCGGTTTTGAAGAAAAGGCCTTAGAGGCAGTTAAAAAGTTAGGCAGTAAGCGCGCCAAACTTTATGCTGAACTCCGTACTGCGTATCAAGAGCGCGGAGAAGATGAGGCGTTATTGCAGGCCCAAGCAATGTTGCAAGAGTCCCAGAGTTTATCGATGGCCGATCGCGAGCGTCTCTTTGGCTATCTAGAAGGCGCTCGCAAAATTATTTTGGTAGAGCCGCAGGCTTTACTCACCTCGGCGTCTCGCATGCCCGGGCTTGACGGACAAAAGATGTCTAAGTCCTATGGAAATACGATTAGCATTCGTGAAGCGCCTGAGGAAGTTATTCGTTTGGTGCGTACTATGCCTACCGATCCGGCTCGGGTAAGACGCACTGATCCCGGCAATCCTGTTAATTGCCCTTTGTGGCAGTTTCATCAGGTCTACTCCGATCAGGCCACTAAAGATTGGGCCGACAAGGGTTGTAAATCGGCGAGTATTGGCTGCTTAGATTGCAAGCAACCCGTGATTGATGCTATTTTGAGTGAGCAACAACCGATGTTTGAGCGTGCGCAGCAATATCTAGACGACCCAAGCTTGTTGCGCTCTATCATTGCCGATGGCTCCGACAAAGCACGTAAGGTAGCGCAAGAGACCATGCGGGATGTTCGTGAGGCCATGGGCCTTGACTTTGATTAATCACTAGCCCGTAGTGCACGCAGAACTCGACGTAGTCTCTCCTTGGGTTGCGCACTATGCTGGTTTCATAAAGCCAGAGGCGAGAGTTTTAGATCTGGCCTGCGGTGGCGGTCGACATGCCCGCTACTTGGCGCATCAAGGCCATACAGTTATAGCGGTTGATCGTGATCCAGAGTCTTTAGCCAAGGTTAAACATCCGCTCATTACAACCCATTCACTAGATTTGGAAGGTGATGATTGGCCTCTCCCAGAGTCTCAGTTTGGACGTTGGGATGCCATCGTGGTTACTAACTATTTATATCGGCCATATGTAGATCTTTTACCAACTCTCTTAGAAGAGGGCGGTATTTTGTTGTACGAGACCTTTGCCCTTGGTAATGCTGAGTTTGGTAAACCGTCTAACCCAGCATTTTTACTCCGCCATGGTGAGTTATTTGAGTTGGCTCAAAAACACCTGCTTCATGTGCTTGCCTATCGAGACGGTTTTATAGAGAGCCCCAAACCAGCCATGGTTCAAAGCCTGTGTGCTAGCCGAGGAGCCCCTAAAATACGCCATCCGTTACAATTTCAAGCTTAAGAACCTCAGTCATTTAATTATCCAATACCCATGACCCAATTGATGACCGGCAGTATGGTTGCGATTGCAACCCCGATGCATGATGACGGTAGCCTTGACTATGCTGCTCTGCGCTCGCTATTGGATTGGCATGTCATCGAAGGGACAGATGCGATTGTGATTGTGGGTACAAGTGGAGAGTCACCCACAGTATCTGTGGAAGAGCATTGCGAGCTAATTCGTGTGGCCGTAGAGCAAATTAAAGGCCGCATACCTGTGATTGCAGGAACCGGTGGTAACTCGACCCGCGAAGCGATTGAGTTAACCGAGTTTGCTAAAAAAGTGGGTGCGACCGCAAGCTTACAAGTGGTGCCGTATTACAACAAGCCAACCCAAGAGGGTATGTACGCTCACTTTAAAACGATTGCTGAGAAAGTGGATCTCCCCGTAGTTTTGTATAACGTACCAGGAAGAACGGTCGCTGATTTAGCTAATGACACCACGATTCGTTTGGCAGAAGTTCCAGGGATCATCGGCATTAAAGACGCTACAGGTAATTTAGAGCGAGGCTCATTCTTACTAGCCGAGTTAAAGACCAAAAAACTCGATCACTTCACTGTTTACTCTGGCGATGATTTGACTGCTATATTCCTGATGCTTATGGGTGGTCATGGCAACATCTCGGTAACCGCCAATGTGGCACCTCGTTTAATGAGTGCGCTTTGTAAGGCGGCGATTGCAGGAGACGCCGTAACGGCACGGACCATTCAATATCAATTATTGGCTGTTCATAAGATGATGTTCATAGAAGCCAACCCCATACCTGTAAAGTGGGCTTTGCATCAAATGGGCAAAATGGAGGCAGGGATTCGTTTACCATTAACCCCGCTAAGCCATGCCCTCCGCGAGCCCCTAAAGCAGGCACTGCATGGTGCGGGCCTAATTTAGTTATTTGATAATCACATGAAAGACCTAAGAGACTAATGCGTTTAGGAATTCAATCCTCATTGATCGTTGTATTGGCTCTTGGCCTCACTGCTTGCAGTAGCTTTAGTAGTTTGACCGCGAGCGATAAGGTTGACTATAAAAAACAGGGTGAGGTTCGAGGGCCTAATCTAGCTTTACCCCCAGATTTAATAACGGCACAGGCCGACCGCCGCTTTATTGTGCAAGATGGTACTGCAACGATGTCGGAGTACAGCCAAGCGGTTAAGAAATCCTCACAGATGCGCACAAACGTCTTGACTGGCATTCCAGGAATGAAGATTGAGCGTGATGGTGATAAACGCTGGTTAGTTGTTGATAAGTCAGCAGCAAGCCTTTATCCACAAATAAAGGACTTTTGGCAAGAAAATGGATTTTTACTCCTCATTGATTCTCCATCCACCGGAATCATGGAAACCGATTGGGCCGAGAACCGCACTAAGATCCCACAGGACATTATTCGTAGAACCTTAGGCAAGGCCCTAGACTCGCTCTATGACTCAGGTGAGCGCGATAAGTTTAGAACTCGCCTTGAGGTTCAAAAGCCCGAGGTGACCGAGATTTATATTTCTCATAAGGGAGCCATCGAGGTTCCTTTAAAAGATGCCAGTACAACGATTTCGACACGCTGGACTGTTCGACCATCAGACCCAGAGCTAGAAGCGATTTTTCTAACCCGCCTGATGGAGCGCTTGGGAATGACCCAAGAGCAAGCAAAGGCTCAGATTACGACCACCGCAGCAGCGCCTAAGACGCCAAAGGCAAAGCTAATTGAGGATGGAGCGGAAACTCGTATTGAGATGACCCAAAGTTTTGATCGAGCATGGCGCGATGTAGGCTTGGCACTCGATCGTTCTAACTTTACCGTCGATGATCGCGATCGCTCTAAGGGGATTTACTTTGTCCGCTACGTGAATCCGAAGGATTTAGGCGATAGCAGAGGTTGGTTTGGGCGTACCTTTGGCAAGACTGATGACGCCGACAAAAAGGCGAAGGTTTATCGTGTTGTAGTTCAGGATCGAGGCCAGAACCAAATCGTAATCTCGGTGCAAGATTCTGATGGCAAACCAGAAAATACGGCGACGGGTAATCAGTTATTAACCACTCTTGATCGACAGCTCATTAAATAGCGAAGCTCATGAGGTTGTAGAAATTACTAATAAAAAAAGGCACTCAAACGAGTGCCTTTTTCATGACAGCAGAGAAATTACTTCTTCGCTGGAGCAGCAGGTGCTGGAGCAGCAGCAGGCGCAGCTGCTGGAGCAGCAGGAGCGGCAGCAGGAGCAGCAGCAGGAGCAGCGCCATCAGCTGGCTTAGCGTCAGCAGCTGGAGCAGCAGGAGCGGCAGGAGCAGCAGCTGGCTTGGCTTCTTCTTTCTTACCGCAAGCAGATAAAGCAACGGCCAACATAGCGGCCAATAGTAGTGACTTCTTCATTATTATTTCCTTTAAATTAAAGACGATTTACATCCGATTTACAGCAATTACCGGTAATTGTTGTAGGACCTAATCAGAGAAACTTTGGGTAAACCCCAACTAAATCCAAACAGGATTATAGCAATCGAATCTAATTTTTTTCATCACCCCCAGGGATAAGAAAGCCCTCTGATGATGACTTAGGCCCAAATTAGCCAACCTGAGCAGTAAGCCTCATAAAGAGAGCTAGCTTCAGAGATCCATTTTTCTGAATTTTTACCCACTAAGAAGCTATTTTTCCTTGAGTTTTTGGCTCCCAAGCATAGTGAATGCACGCGAGCAAGCTCTAACCACGCTTTTTGCACGACAGGAAACTCTTTACGCGATACTGCCTCACCATTGCAAAAGACCTCATTGCCCCAAATGAGAAGACGAGTTTGGGGGTGGGGAACAAGAGTTTTGGTCTGCAGACTTTGCCAAAAGGCTTTAGGGGTGATCGTTACAGGGGGGGTCTCAAAAATGGCCTGTGCTTTAGGCTCGCTCAGATAAGCACCAATGCCTGGAAGCCATTGCTTTCCTTGATCCAAGGCTAATTTGCGTAGGTGTTTGGTAATTTGCTCTTCTAATAGTTTAGGTAATACCGCCGGATCTTTGCTAGCGCCTTGCAATGGATCGGCGTACCGGGCGGAAAGACTGGGATCATCCTCAAGGGATTCGGCAAGGCGCCATAAACCCTCCTGTAAGAGCTCTCGATAACTAGGTGAGCGAAAGCCTACCGACCAGGTCTGACAGCCAGCGTCTAGGGCAACTCCTTCATGCGCAATATGAGGAGGCAAGTACAAGAGATCACCAGGCTCTAGAACCCAATCTTCTTTGGCCTTAAAGCGCGACAAGATCTTGAGGGGCAGATCGTCCCGTAAGGATAAATCGGACTGCGCAGAGATCTTCCAACGGCGGCGACCTTCCATTTGGATCAGAAAGACATCGTAGGAGTCTACGTGGGGACCCACGCCACCACCAACACCGGCAATGCTAATCATCAGATCATCGAGGCGAGCATCTGGAATAAACCGAAACCACGATAAGACATTAGCTGCAGCTGGGTGGCGTGCCTCGACCCCTTGTACCAAGAGGGTCCAATCTTGGGATTGCAAGGAGGGTAATTGCCCCTTCCGAAAAGGGCCATACTCAAGTTGCCAGGGTTTGGCTTTGACCAAGCGAGCTTCGCTGTGGCCATCACCAGCATAGTTAAACAATACCTTCGCAGAAATTGGGCTTTGTAGGGCTTGCCCCTGTGCTTTTGCTAGCGCAAAACTAGGAATCGCATTGCGGATCAGGAGAGGGCGTTTATGCCAATACTCACGCATAAAGGCAACGGGGCTTCGTTGTCCTAATAGCGCCCAGGGCACATCAAGGGGAAGCCGGGCCGGGGCTTTGGGCGCCTGATAGAGTGAATCGGTCTTAGTCAAGTAAAATAGCCTTATTCAGGAACTCCATCGCTATGAAGATTGAAAAAAATACCATCGTCTCTCTCCGTTACAAACTCAGCGATGCACAAAATAACATTATCGAAGAACCCGATACCGTGATGGTATACCTTCATGGCGGGTACGCAGGTACCTTCCCAAAAATCGAGAGCTTACTCGATGGCAAGGATGTTGGTTTTGAGACCACTGTGCAACTAGAGCCCCACGATGCCTTTGGTGAGTACGATCCCAACCTCCTTAAGATTGAACCTCGTGAGCGCTTCCC
>Ga0102863_1000306_pt1 | contig 13198 bp, 9 predicted proteins | sample Colrivmet1449A02_FD_78451 | JGI IMG/M metagenome (GOLD analysis project Ga0102863, IMG submission 78451) | Estuarine microbial communities from the Columbia River estuary - metaG 1449A-02 | ecosystem: Environmental > Aquatic > Marine > Intertidal zone > Estuary | place: USA: Columbia River...
AAATGTTCAATCATTATCTTTAATTGTTTATGATTAGCACTTTTCGACCAAATTTTATATTGGTTTTTTAATTCTGTATATGATAAGGAATAATCTTCTTTTATTTCACAACAATCTTTTATAAATTTATCAAAATCATTAGGATTATTAATATAATCTTTAACATTTAATTCTGTAAAACATATTTTTTCATTTTCACCGACATTTTCATAGACATTTTCATTAATATTATTCTGATTTTCATTAACATTATTATGGTTTTCATTAATATTAAGTATTTCTTCATAAATTTCATTTCGTGTTTCATTGACAATAACAACTTCATTATGATTATTTAGACAGGTATTATTATTTGTTTGTTGTTTAATCGTATCAAGAAAGTTTTTAGTTTCTAATAATAATTCTTCATTTTCAAAATTTATATTTAGATCAAGTATTAATTTAGCATATTCTACAGCGTTTATTATTGTATTTAAACTAGAACTAAACCATTCGCGTTTAGTAGCTAATCTATATTTATCTAATATAAAATGACAAACTCGTTCTAAAACACAAGAATTTGAACACATAACTTGATGGACAATTTCTCCATCAAAAGTTGCTGTTTTATGTGTATATTCACGTTCATTACAATTTTTCGTTCTTCCAATTTTATAAATATTTTTATTATCATATGACGAACGAAAAATATATACACTTTGACCAGGTTTAAATTTGTTAGTCTTTTTTGTTAAAACATTAATAGTCCTTTCTTTTTCATTTAGTTCAATTTGCAAAATAGCATTTTGAGCTTCTATTTGGTATTTTTCTTTATTTTGTTCTTCTATTTGTTCTTTCATTAATTCATTATAAACCATTTCTAATCTTATATAATAATCATGAATTTTATCTGCATTTTCTGTATTTGCTTTTAAACATAACTTTTTAAACGTGTTTATATTTAACATAATTGTTTCATTTTTAAATTTACCGTCATCCGTACGGATGACGGGTTGACCACCTCTATTTTCTTTAGTTTTTTGCTCATCCGATCGGATGAGCAAAACTTGATTTTCATCCATTCTGATGAAAATTATTTTATAGTCGATGTTTTCTTTAAAATTATGTTTTAATAGTCTTTTTGCATTAGCTTTATTAGAGAATCCTATAAATTTCCATACATTGTCTAAATTAATAATGAAATCATTTATTGGATGATAATTTAAATATAAAAATAAGTTAGATACATATAAACGCTGTTCTTCGTCAGAAAAATGATGTTGTAACTTATCAATTAATTTATTTTTATCATATATTTCTATTGTACTAGTTTGAATAAGAGTTTTTATATCAATAGGTGTTTTAGAATTTTCCATTTATATTTTATAATAATTCTTATTTTTAAATTAATTTAATTAAATAAACGTAAATTAATTTAAAAATGTTTATTTAATTAAATAACTACTAATTACAGAATTTGGCATTTTTAAATATTATTATATAGATTTTGGTTGGAAACTTTTATAGAATGATTTGTAAGTTTTAAACGGTGATGATCTCTTACTTGTATAATAAAAATTTGAACAAACGTAGTTATTATTCATTGCAATAATATCGTCATTGACCTTTTCTACAACACCTTTTTTAGCAATGTCATATGGTCTTATTACCTTCATACATTCCTCATAAGTTAACCAACCAATATTTTGGACTTCACCAGTTTGGATTTTATTTTTATAATCTATTTGTGGTGGAGAAATACCATTTTTCATTTTAACTAAATAGTAAATATGACGATATTCTATACCATTTGTACCAACAAATTCTTCATGAATAATTGGATAATTTTTAATAAAATCATAACAAGATTTATCATACCCTGTCTCTTCATAAAACTCCCTTTCGGCACACCCAATATTTGTCTCCCGCATGTTTCTTCTACCCTTTGGATAACCGAATTCGGTATGCTCAAAGGACGTTAAATTACCAAATTCTTGTATCAATTTAGGAATATCTAATTTATTATATTTTTTATACGCTGCCTCATATTCGTTTTTAAAACATTTAGATTCATGATTTACCCATAATGTATCCCAAATCTCATCAAACGTTTTTGTCAATAAATTATTTTTTTCTTGTTCTGTCATCTCTTTTATAAATATAGACAAAACTTCTTTTAACTTAATAATATCATCTGGATATTTTCCCCTTACAAAATCAGTATAACCCATTGTATCTTTTCTTTGAATCATCAAAAATTTAATATATGGATATTGTTTTTTACTATTCTCATTGTAATTTAAAATATTCTTTAAAGAATCATTAATATCACCTACTTCATCATCCGGACAATTTATAACCTTAAATGCAACAATTCCAAAACTCGTAATCGGATTTACACATTCTTTTACAACATGACCTTTCTCACCACAATTAACACAATATACATTTTTATATTTTGTTTTAACATCCTTTTTTAATGGATTATAAATTATCAATTCTTCTTCATTTAAATAAACATAATTAGTAATTTCTGTATTATTTTCATCTATACTATTATCATTCATTTGTATATTCTTATTATAATTATAATTATACATAGCATATATATAGATACTATTCTTATTAAGAATAATTTTTATATTTTTAAATTCGTTTTTTTATTAAATAGTAATTAAATAGTATACAGATGTTTAATTTTTATTTTTAATTTACATTTTTAAATTAATAATAATGGATTTATATTTGTTCAATACTGTTATTAATACTATCTGGTATATTTTTACAATATTATTTGTTTTATATAAATTCACATCATTTTTTTCCTATATATATAATTTTATAAAATTCTGTGGAAAAGTATTTACTTGGATTAAATATATATATGATCAAATTGTAATATATTTAGAAAAAAAAAGAGGATACAAATACACCTCGTTAAATAATTTAGAATCACAAACAACACAAACAAGAAAAACATATTTTCAAAAAATAAAAGAAAATATATTGAAAAGTTATATAAAACTTAAATTATATTTCGGATTTTCACATAAACAACAACCATTACCACAACACTTTGGAACTCCATTAACTGAAATTGTATCAAATAGTAATATAAAAAACCAATCTTATTATAACTCTTCTGAACAAAATTGTTTTAATTCTAATTTAGACGAGTTAGATGAAAGTTCTATCTTATTTAATTATCTTAATGATGAAATAGACAATTCTGTTTCTGAACGTTTTAATGTACAACATTCAGAACATTCTGAAGATTCATACAATTCAAACAATTTAATCAACTTAGAACAATCAAAACACACAAACGATTCAGAAAATTCAGACAAATTAATAAATTATTTTAGTAATCCAAATTTATCAAAATTTAATTCAAACAATACAAATTTATCAAATTTTAATTCAAATATAATACCTTTAGACAATAATTACAATATTGATTCACATACATCTATAATAAATACATTTTCTGAAAAACAAATAGATCGTCCATACGATGTAAATAACAGTAATTTATTATTTAATTCAAAATTTATTTTAAATTCTATAAAACAATCAACACGTGAAAACGAAACGGCTCCGTATTTATTTGAATTTCAAAATGACAAAATAGATAAAAAAATAAATTTAAATAAATCTATTTGTGTTAACGAAGAAAAAAAAAAAGATATTTATAATTTCGATAAAGAAATAACTAAAAATCCTTATATATAAAAAATTACAAATCAAGTTTCATACCATACAATTTTTCTAATTTAATTTTATTATCATCATATGGTAAACAACTTTGATAATATATTTTCCTTGCTTTTGATAACTTGATAAATATTTTTTTTTTTATTTCATCAATAGTTAATTTAGATTTTGTATTTAATTCTTGTGTATTTAATTCTTGTGTATTTAATTCTTGTGTATTTAATTCTTGTGTATTTAATTCTTGTGTATTTAATTCTTGTGTATTTAATTCTTTATATAATATTATATCAATGTTATCAATAACAAAACTTAGAAGTTCTTCACCAGAAATATTAGAAATATTCTCATATATATTATTACATGTATGTTGTATTTTAATTGTTTTATTATCTATATTATTAAATTTATCTATTGTAATTTTTAATCGAATTTTAGAATTACAGATATTCCATCCAACTATAAATTTTGTACAAAATGTAAATTCACCTATCATTTTAATTAATTTTTCTACAAATTCATCATTTTTTTCAATCATTAATTTACACTTTTCAAATTTGAATTTATTTGTATTAATATAATCTTCAATATTGTATATAATATCACATTTTTTATTATTATTACTATATAAATACCATTTATTATCGTGATATTCTAAAGAAAAAATACCATTGTCATAATAATAATATTTATTACCTTTATTTGTGGATTCTAAAGTTTTTAAAAATTCCATTTAATAATAATTTATTTAATAATATATTTATTAAATTTAATTATTATTAAATCAATTTTTCATTAATTTATTTATTCGTTTATTAAAATAGTTATCTTTAAATCAAGTACATTAAATATTAATATATATTATATATCAGAATCGCTATCTGAATCATATTGAACAGTTTTAATTCTCCAACCTTGAATTTTATATACATTTTTTTTATCTAATCTAAATTCTGTACAAAGTGCATTTTCTAATTGTTTAATAAAGTTATTAAATTTACCAAATGTACTTCTAACTGTATAATCCGCTTTAAATATATCTTTTAATTGCTCTTTTGTGATAAAATCTTGTCGTGTTGCCGTAATAACATTTTCATCTATAAATTGTTTAATAATATTATTATCATTTTCATATTTTTTAGTCACTTTTAATACATCATGTGGCGGTGTTAAACCTTCTAGTTTATACAATTTATAATAATCAATTAAAATACACATAAATACACATTTAAAATTATCTAATTTAGATTTCAAATCTTTATCTATTTTATATTCGTAAATTCCCTGATTTACATGACTGTCTGATGGATTTTCTACGAATCTTGAAGAAAATTCCGTTATTTTTAAGCGTCTACTTGTCCCCCCGTCTACGTCGATAGCTGGAATTTTATTACAACATAGAAAAAACTTTGCATTTGGTTTAAATGTGATCTGGCTACCGAATAATTCTCTTGTAGAAATTCTATCCCCACCAGTTAAAGCTTTCATTACACCAGCTTGTATAATTTCATTTGATTCTGGTTCTTGCATAATAACTGCTCTTTTATTTATAATATTAGCTAAAGCACTGTTTGCACTATTTGACGATTCTCGTTTAGATGTAATTAATGAAACAGGACTAACACATGCGTAATCTCCTAATGCTTTTAATAATAAATCAGTAATTGTACTTTTTCCATTCCCTCCAGTATTATTTTTTCCAGAATAAATATAAAAATTTTCATCTCTTATATGCCCATCTAAACAACTCGCTAAAGATTTCAATGTAAAATCTCTAACATCTGTATTTGGTAATATTTTACAAATAAGATTATATAATTCAATATATAATGGATGATCAGTTGAATAATGTATATATTCATAACCAGTTGACATTGATATATAATCACTATTAATACCCTTTCTAAATTCCATAGTAACTAAATCATAAATACCATTTTCAAACCCAATTAAATCTTTATTTTGATCAATAATTTTATAAAAATTAGAATTGTAAAATTCCAATTCTAAACAATTCAATTTATTTCCTGATCCTAATAATTTTAAAATATTATGATAATTCTTTACTAATTCTTCACTAGCTCCCTCTTTAATTAATAACCTACGATAATTTTCGACTTTTGTAAAAACATTGTTAATCATTAACTTTCTTAAATTAAAACTTTTATTTTCTTTTACCCATCTAATTGAATTAAAATAATACCATTCATTTTTTTCAGGATTACTACAGACAAATTTTTCACCATATAACCTATAAATTAATTTAGATATAATATTATCAAATGGTCTTAGATATTTAATATCATGATTCGGTATTTCATCAGCTATTTCACTATAATCATCTGGATTATCTATTTTTGCTAAATATATTAAATTATGTATTGTATAAATATATTCACTGTTTTCAAATGATTCCCATGCTATTTCACAACTCTTTTCATCATAATTTTCCCATTTAGAACTAAAATAATGCCATAAGTCACTTGATTCTTTATTAATTGAATGTAATATGTAACCTACATTAAGCCATTTATTTCTATCAGTAAAACGGTCAGGATCAAGAATATCTAGATATTTTCTAATAATTTCTTTATCTGAATAAATATCACCATCATTTATTAAATGTACCTTTTTATTTGTTTCTTTTTTTTTATCAACGGATTTATATTTATAAAGAATACTATTTCCTTCAATAAATGTTACACATGTTTTTTTAAAATGATCAAACGTTGTATCCTCTAAACTTATAATATCTTCTCTTAAATCAGTCAAAAATGAAGATGTATCTAACAAATATAAAGGTCTATTCTGTCCATATTTAGTACACAACAAACTTCTAAAACATTTTGGTGCATATACAGTTGTATCTACAATCTTTTTATCAAATAAATCCTTGAATTTCGGCTTTAATTGCTCTTCTACAAATAATTTCATATTCCTATAATCTGAAAAATGAATACCCTCAAAAATAATATGATAACTCTTTTTCTCAATATCTGGTATAGATTTTAATATATATACAGCTGTTATATTCTGCAAAATTGACTTTACATAATTTATTATACTTAAAATATCATTTCTATGTGTTAATTGTTCTTCATTTATTTTTTGTAAACGTTTTTTCATATCCGTCGTATCTATAATCTCTGTCTTTTTATCATAATCAATAAAAAATTTCATATACTGTGATGGAGACCACGACTCATAATACTTGTTATCTCCATTTTTAACTCTTTCAAATATATTCTGATAACTATCAGCCACCAAAATTTTCGCAAAATTCGAATTCAAATCTCTTCTAAAAAATGCTAGATTATTACTTTTACAATATTCTATACATTCTATAACCTTTGTAAACTCCATATAATTTACTCTACTCTAATCTCTATAAATAATTTTATTTTTAAGTAAATACTCATTACTTAATTACTTATTATATAAAACGTTTATTTTACATATTTCGTTCAAACCGAATAATTATTATGTTACGCATATTTAAACAAAATGCATAGAAGACAACAAAATTTACAATCACGCTCTATATATCCTTACCCTTACCCCTATCCTTATCCATAGCATTATTCATATAACTGTGATTATCCTTATTCAGATTATTATTATGATTACGATTATTATTATTATGATTACGAAGATTATGATTATGACTCTTATTATGAACACGATTATTATGATAGAACTCAAAACAATAATCAAAACAATGATATTAATATAGATAAAAATGTTCGACTAAGATCACCATTACATCCATCAAAAATGCCCCCACCACCAATGTCCAGACGTATGATTAAAACACAACCAAAAATTCCTAGAAGACCAAGATCATTACCAAGATTTATGTAATAAAATAAAAATAAAAAAATCAAAAAAGGGGGCTTACACCTGCAAGAACTATAATTTTAGTTGCAGATGTAAGCCCCCTTTTTTGATTTTTTTATTTTTATTTTTAAAATTGTAATCACAAATTAATTTATTCAATTAATTGATAAACATTTAATAATTTTTTCTTTAGCAAAATGAACATTAATTTCTCTACCACAAATCTTAATTTTACGATCTGTTCCAAAACGTTTATGAAATATTGTAATATTTGCCCCAGACTCCAATCTTATTTTTGTAATTATACTACCTACTTTACCTATGATCTTTCCAATATCCTTATTATCAATCATCATCTCAATTTCAATATCTTTTGACTCATTTGAAATAATTGATCGATTGTCATCTTGTAGAAATAGGGATTCAGAATAAGGAGAAGCCATACATTTAATAAATAATTCATAACGCTTATTGTCCTCATAAGATAACTCATTGGAGGAAAAGATTGGTGGAAAATAATACTCAAAAGATGACAACATTTTACTTGATACAAATAATCATGTTTTCAATATAAATTCAATTTTTTAATTAAATGAACGAGATATCATTATATTAAATGATATCTCTATTAAATTATTTAATAATACTCTTCTTCTATTTACATTTTTTACTTTTTTATATTTTTTTACATTTTTTACTTTTTTATATTTTTTTATATTTTTTACTTTTATTTTTTACTTTTTTATATTTTTTACTTTTTATTTTTTACTTTTTATTATGCTTGAACACCCCTTTTAGCACGCCCTTTAGATTTAGGAGGTGAAACTACAACTTCCTCTTCTTCTACAACTTCTTCCTCGTGCTCTACTAACTCTTCTTCGTCTTCGTCTACAACTTCTTCGTGTTCATTTACATCAAGCTTTTTTGTAGCTTCAACAACTTCTTCTTCAGTATCTAGATCATCTTGATGTTCTTCATCTTCATCTAACATTGCATAACCAGTGATACTTTGTTGATTTTTGTAGACCTTAGCTTGAACAAGTTTCCACTTTGCAGAAATTTTAGTAGTAATACTAAGATATACCAATTCAAGAACTGCAACAACTTGACTTCCCTTTGGAACAACCATATCAAAATTTGATTCATTCATGTCCAACTGAGTTTTATTGTTATCAAAAATTAAAACAGGTGTTTTATACTTTTTGCTACTCAAAAATCTACCAGTAAAATTTTCAGAATCAAGTTCTCTTTCACGATCTAATTTTGCACGCACACGAGATGGATAACTCAACACATTTCCATCTTTATCAGTTGGAATTTTAACAGATGGTGCATAATACGCATCTTCAACAGTTTCCATAGAAACCTTTTGTTTTCCCAACCATTCCTTACTTTTAGACACAATAGTTTGTTTAACCAATTCATCAAATTCTTCCAACTTAGTATGGAATTCACGAATCTCAACTGAATTCTTATCTTCTTTGTCCTCTCCACCAAAAGACATTTCCATTTCAAAAGAATCATCTTTGTTATCAACTGCATCCTTTTTACGCCATCTCTTAATACCATTTGGTACATACATTTTTGGTGTTTGAACCATAATTTTGCCACCGTTATAATTTACATAGACCATTTTTCTTCCGTGATTGTCAGTTTTTACGTCAGAGAAGGAAACTTTGTTCAAATCAAGATTGACTGCTTTAATAATAGACATTTTAGATGTTGTTGTTGTTTGTTATGTTTATATAAAACAATTATATTTAAATCAAATTCAATTTTTTTTTAATTAATTTTTATATTATTTTTACATTATCGCGTTTTAAAAATTTAATTTAAAAATTTGAGTATTATTAAATTTAATACAAATGTCTTTATCAATAAATAAACAACAAAAAAACACCACGACTATTAAAACAAATTTATCAGAAGAAACTTCTACACAAAGTGATCTTGATATTGATACAAAATTAAGTCTTCTTATGAAATCTTTAACCGATTTTTATAGAGATTCAATATATATAGAGCAAATTAAAAGTATTATAGATCAAAACAGTGTTATTTCACTCCGAATTTTAGATTGGTTTATCACAAACTATTCAAAAAAACATAGAACAATTATAACAAACAACAAACGATCAATTGATGTTTATCAAAATTATAAATTACAATTAAAATCCTTCAGTAAAAAACATTTTGATCCTTTTTGTCGTAAGAATAAGATCATTTTCTATTATAACGACCAAGATCATATAGAAACCAGTTGTGGCCAATTATGTTTCTTTAGATGGTGCTTTGAAAATAATATATTAAATTATGTCAAAGATAACCTCAGTATTATCGAGCAAGATATGAAAAATTCATTAAAATCTAAAAAAAATATCAAAACACCAGAATCTTGTCAAAAACGTCAACCTTTAAGTGTATCAGCATCCAGAAGTGTATCCAAACAAAATGTCAAATATACAGTCAAATTCGACTAATATTTTATAAAAAATAACAATTTAATATATATGTTTGTTATTTTTTACTATTATTTAATTAATTATTTAATTAATTATTTGATTAATTATTTAATTAAATTTATTTAAAGATAATAAATATTTTATATTATAAAAAATGGAAGAAAATAAAGAAATTGATATTAGAACACTTATACAAAATAGTTCTATAGAAATATACGAGAAAAATAATTTAATTGATAAATTAAAAAATCATTTTTCTCATGATGAACAAAAATTATACGTATCTAATTTATTTTTATATTTAAATCATCATCAACTACATGATTTTATAGTTAATTTAGACAATGTATGGAAATTTATAGGGTTTTCTAATAAAGCTAATGCAAAAAGACTATTAAAACATAATTTTACTGAAAATAAAGATTATAAAATCTCACTTGTCCGAATAGATGATCAAAAAAACAATCAAACCCTGCTCATCCGTTCGGATGAGCAGGTATCTTCTAAAAATTTAGGAGGTGCCGGGTTAAATAAAGAAACAATTATGTTAAATATAAATACATTTAAAAAGTTATGTTTAAAAGCAAACACAGAAAATGCAGATAAAATTCATGATTATTATATTAAATTAGAAATGGTTTATAATGAATTAATGAAAGAAGAATTACAAAAAAAAGAAAAACTTTTAATAGAACAACGTGAACAAACAGAACAAGAAAAAGAACAATTATTAGAAACAACTTTATTAAATCAATATCATAAAAACGTTCAGTGTATTTATTATGGTAAAATTGATAATAAAGATACAGTTGGTGGATCATTAGTTAAATTTGGAATGAGTAATAATTTACAAGAGCGTGTTAAAAATCATAAAAAAACATATACAAATTTTAGATTAACAAATGTATTTAAAGTATCAAACCAAATAGAAATAGAAAATTGTATAAAAAATCATCCAATTCTTAAAAAAAGAATAAGAAGTATAATGTTAAATGATTTAAATTATAGAGAATTAATATATATTGACTCGACAAAAAACGAACCAGATTTTTCGTTAGAAACATTAGATGAATATATAAAACAAATTATAGAAGAAAACCAATACAATTTAGAAAATTATAAACGTTTATTAGAAAAAAACGAAACATTAGAAAGTGAAATTTACACATTAAGACAAACTAATAAAACTTTACAAGAAGAAAATACCAAATTAAAAAATAAAATAGATAAATTTAAACCTAATCCTGAAGAAAAACGATTGATGACACATAACAAAATAGATACAATAAATGGTTATAGTTTATTTGCATTTGAATGCGATAAACAAAATTTTAGATATAAAATTAATTTATGTAAAACTTTAACATTAGAATTAAGAGAAAAAACATATAAAATAACGTTTCCAGATTGTGAATTAAAATACCAAACAAAAATTAAACATGCATTTATTGAAAAAATTTTACTTTATTTATTAAAACGTCATTTAACATTTTTAAACAATGAAACATATGATGGATCTTTGGAAAATATTAAATTAATATTCAATATCGTTTCAAAAATAGAAGACCTACTAATAAACAATGATTTAGAAAACATCTTTAAAATATTAAATAATGAAAAAATAGAAACTATATTAAATGATCCAGAAATTCCATTTATTAAAAAATCAAAACGTTCTATTGATCAAGTTGATCCTACAACTGGAACAGTAATAAATACATACCCAAGTATCGAGGCTGCCGGTAGATCATGTGGTATTACTGGAAGTGCAATAGGTATAGCTCTCAGAAATAAAACATTATCTATCGGATATAAATGGTGTTATTCAGGAATTTCAAAAGACGATCAAATGAAAGATCAACCTGTAATTCGTATTAAATGTTGTAATGGAGAAAAAACACATTATCCAAACATTGCAAGTGCTGCCAAATCAGCTAAAATTTCACCACCAGGATTACGAAACAGAATTTTAACCGATGTTCATTCTGGTGGTTTTCATTGGGTTTTTGATAAAACTTCTACTCATTATATATAATATATATTTTGTATTATTAATTCTTTTACAACCATTTATTCCATTTATTAGAATGATAATTACCTTTAACCCAAGTCGAACCCTCGTGCCAACTGTTATTATGTATTACAAAGATTTGCCCATCTCCATCCTTACTAAATCGAAGATGTCCATCACTTGAATCAATTGCCCATTCTCCTAATTTAATTTTTTTAGATGGAAATATGACCCAATCATCTGTATCAAGATGTAAGTTTCCACCTCTATCTGATATTTTACTACCACCATGTACAAAATTCACACCATTTGGCGCAATTATTTCTCCATTTACATTTATATTTCCCTGAACTTGTAAATTACCATTTCCTCCCCACTCTTTACCAATAATTACACCATCTTTATTCAACAAATACAACCCTTCACCACCATAAACATGCACACGCCCAGCTTCTCCAGCTTTGTCATTTTTAATTGTATTATTATCAATTACAATAGTTCCATTAGTAAAACCCTTTTTACCAGCTGGAACCTGGCAAAAATCTCCATCTGCACACCATAATGTTCTTCCTTCTGTAAATAACGTTTGTTTCATAGATGCATCTGACCCCAATGTTCCAGCTGGACCTTGGGGACCAATTGAACCTTGTGGTCCAGTTGAACCTTGAATACCTTGTGGACCCTGTAAACCTCGTTCACCTTTTAATTCTGTTTTATAATTAGTAACTAAAACGCCAGCTAAAGCTTTTTTTTGAGTTTCATTAAAGGCATCCCATGAAATGTCACCATCTGCTCCTTTAGCACCTGTATCACCTTTATCACCTTTATCACCTTTTGGACCTATTGGACCTATTGGACCTATTGGACCTATTGGTCCTATTGGACCCTGTGAACCTGCTGGACCTGCTGGTCCCTTTAAATCACCAGCATAAGCTATTAAAGCATCTTTAATTTCTTGTTTTTGTGCTGTACTTAAACTACCCCATATAATGGTGGCATTATCACCTTTATCACCTTTTGGTCCTATTGGTCCTATTGGTCCTATTGGTCCTTGGTCACCTTTTGGTCCTATTGGACCTGTTCTCCCCATTTCACCTGCTGCTCCTTGACCCATATTTTATATAATATACAAAAATATATTTTTTTTATATAATTAATTTTTTATATATTATAAAAGTTTAAATCTGTATCAAAACAA
>Ga0102863_1000314_pt1 | contig 13003 bp, 12 predicted proteins | sample Colrivmet1449A02_FD_78451 | JGI IMG/M metagenome (GOLD analysis project Ga0102863, IMG submission 78451) | Estuarine microbial communities from the Columbia River estuary - metaG 1449A-02 | ecosystem: Environmental > Aquatic > Marine > Intertidal zone > Estuary | place: USA: Columbia River...
GTGCGGGCACGAAAATCAATGTTGTTAGTACTAAGTGCAACCCGAGCAAATTTACTATAACCGTAGGCATCTTCAACTGTCACTCGGCCACCAACTAATACTCCAACTTTTGCATCTTTTAATCCTGCAGCTGCCGCTGCCAATGCCTCTGGCCATGAAGCCTCTTGCAATTGACCATTTTCATCTCTTATTAATGGTTTGGTAATTCTATTTTTTGCTACCTCATACTTAAATGCCCAGCGACCTTTATCGCAATTCCACTCTTCGTTAACCTCTGAATCCTCACCAGCTAATCTGCGCAGCGTTTTTCCTCGTCTAACATCAGTACGCATGGCGCATCCAGATGCGCAGTGCTCACAAGCAGAGTTAGTTGAGACTAGATCAAATGGTCTGGCACGGAATCGATATGAAGTTCCAGTTAATGCTCCAACCGGACATATTTGCACAGTATTACCGGAGTAATAGGAATCAAAAGGTTCATCTTCATAGATTCCAACTTGTTGCAGAGCGCCTCGCTCGTTTAAGGTAATAAAAGGATCACCAGCAATTTGTTCAGAAAATCTAGTGCAGCGAGCGCAAAGTACACATCGCTCCCTATCTAACAAAACCTGTGATGAAATCGCTATTGGCTTTTCGAAAACTCGCTTTTCACCTTCGAATCTAGATTCTGACCGACCATTAGACATCGCCTGATTTTGTAGCGGACACTCACCACCCTTATCGCAAACTGGGCAATCAAGTGGGTGATTGATAAGCAATAACTCCATGATCCCCTTTTGAGCTTTGTCGGCAACTGGTGAGGTAAGTTGAGTCTTAACTACCATTCCTTTTTCAACTGGGATTGTGCAAGAAGCTTGTGGTTTTGGAAACGCTCTACCATTTATTTCAATATCAACTAAACATTGCCGACAAGCACCAGCTGGTTCAAGTAGTGGGTGATCACAAAATCTTGGAATTTGAATCCCAAGTTTTTCTGCCGCCCTTATAACTAAAGTTCCCTTTGGAACTGTTACTTCAAAGCCATCGATCACGCAAGTGATCATCTCTACTTCTTGCTCAGTGCTTAACTCTTGAATACTCATTTAACACCTGTGGTTTCAAACAATGTGGCAGCCATTGGATCAAATGGGCACTCACCAGCTGATAAGTGGTCTAGATACTCTTGGCGGAAATATTTAAGTGAGGAAATGATTGGGCTTGCTGCGCCATCTGCCAATGCGCAAAATGATCTGCCCATGATGTTGTCGCATAGATCTAACAACTTATCCAAATCTGCTTCACTTCCCTTACCCGCATCTAAATCTCTTAATACCTGCACCATCCACCAAGTTCCCTCTCGGCATGGTGTGCACTTTCCACATGATTCATGCTTATAAAACTCAGTCCAGCGCAGCACTGCTCGAACTACACATGTTGTCTCATCAAAGATCTGCAAAGCTTTAGTGCCAAGCATTGAGCCGGCTGCTGCTACACCCTCGTAATCAAGTGGTGTATCTAAATGAGCATCCGTGAATATTGGAGTTGATGATCCACCTGGTGTCCAGAACTTTAATTTATGCCCATCTCTTACACCACCAGCTATTTCCAGTAACTCGCGCAAAGTTATTCCAAGGGGTGCTTCAAATTGTCCTGGGTGATTTACATGTCCTGACAAGGAGTAGAGCGTAAAGCCCTTGCTTTTTTCAGTGCCTAAACTGGTAAACCAAGCAACGCCATTGTTAATAATTGCTGGCACTGAAGCAACTGATTCAACATTATTTACCACCGTTGGCTTTGCATATAAACCTGCAATCGCAGGAAATGGTGGACGTAGTCGAGGTTGACCACGAAATCCTTCTAATGAATCAAGTAGCGCAGTCTCTTCACCACATATATATGCACCGGCGCCAACATGTAATACCAATTCTAGATCAAAGCCTTTTCCTAAGATATTTTTGCCCAACAAACCAGCTGCATAAGCATCCTCTATTGCTTGCTGAACCCTGCGCACTACATGAGTGACCTCACCTCTGATGTAAATGAATGCATAGTTTGCTCTGATTGCATATGAACCAATAATTACGCCCTCAATTAATACATGCGGATTTGCCATTAATAATGGCGTATCTTTGCAAGTGCCTGGCTCTGATTCATCTGCGTTAACTACAAAGTAATGTTCTTTATTATCTCCTTGTGGAATAAAACCCCATTTATTACCAGTTGGAAAACCAGCACCACCACGGCCGCGTAATCCTGAATCTTTTACTAACTGAATTATTTCATCAGGTTTCATTTCCAAAGCTTTGGTAACCGCGCCATAACCACCATGACGTTTATATCCGGCGATAGTAAAAGAGTCTGGCTCATCCCAATGTGCGGAAAGAACTGGAGTTAATTTACTCATGCTCCACCCTTTGCTTTCTTTAAACCAAGCAGTGTTGCATCCCCTGCTTGCACTCCCTCGTTAGCTAGTCCATCTGAAATTCCTGCCAAGACGGCGGAGTTTTGTTTCCAAGTTCTTAAAGTTTTTGGACCTCTAGTTGGCGCAGGTGGATTACCAGCTCTGGCGCTATCAACTAAATCTTTAACTGATTGCACAGTTTGATTGTCATAAAACTCCCAATTGACCATTACAACCGGGGCATAATCACATGCTGCGTTGCACTCAATATGCTCTACTGAAACTTTGCCATCGCTAGTTACACCATCATTTTCAATTTCAAGATGTTCCTTTACTGAATCAAATATTAAATCCCCACCCATCACCGCGCACAAGGTATTGGTACAGATACCAACATGGTATTCACCAACTGGCTTAGTTTTATACTGAGTATAAAATGATGAAACTGCATTTACTTCTGCGGTTGCTAGCTCTAGTTTTTCACCAATTAATTCAATTGCCTCATTGGTTATATATCCATCAATTGATTGTGTGTAATGCAGCAACGGCATAATTGCAGATCGCTTACGTGGATATCTTGCAATTATCGAATCCATAACTGAAATTTGATCTGATGTATACGCCACTATCGATCCACTCCACCCATTACTGGATCAATTGAAGCAACCGCTGCAATTACATCTGAAATTTGTCCACCTTCACACATCGCTGCAGTGGATTGCAAATTATTAAAGGATGGATCACGGAAGTGAACACGATAAGGACGAGTACCACCATCAGAAACTAAGTGCGCACCAAGCTCACCTCTTGGTGATTCGATTGCGGTATACACCTGACCTGCTGGAACTCTGAATCCTTCAGTTACCAACTTAAAGTGATGAATCAACGCCTCCATTGATTCACCCATTATTTCTCTGATGTGATTAAGTGAATTACCCATTCCATCTGCACCCACTGATAATTGCGAAGGCCAAGCGATCTTCTTATCAGCAACCATAACTGGCTGTCCTTCTAGTTTCTCTAATTTTGAAACACACTGCTCAATAATTCTTAATGACTGCTCTAACTCTTGCATTCTGATTAAAAATCGACCGTACACATCACAACTATCAGTGGTTGGAATATCAAACTCATAATTTTCATAGCCACAATATGGCTGAGCTTTTCTTAAATCCCAAGCCAGACCCGTCGCACGAAGTACTGGACCAGTTATTCCCAGTGTTGTGCAACCAGCTAAATCTAAGTAACCAATTCCTTGGGTGCGCTTCATAAAGATTGAATTGCCAACCAAGAGTTTTTCATTATCTTTAAAGCTATGTCTTAAGTCCTTTACTGTCGCTTTTATCTTGCTTAAGGCATCATCTGGTAGATCCTGAGCTAAACCACCTGGACGGATATATGCCATATTCATTCGCAAACCAGATAGTAATTCAAAAATATCTAATACCTTTTCCCGCTCCCTAAATGCAAAGATCATTGGTGAGAGTGCGCCCAACTCAAGTGCGCCAGTTCCTAGTGCAACCATGTGGGATGAAATGCGATTAAATTCCATCATCATTACCCGAATTACAGTAGCTCGTTCAGTCACATCATTAGTGATTCCAAGAAGCTTTTCAACGCCAAGGCAGTATGCGGTTTCATTAAATATTGGTGACAAATAATCCATTCTGGTTACAAAAGTTACGCCTTGAGTCCAGTTTCTAAATTCAGTATTTTTCTCAATGCCAGTGTGTAAATAACCAATTCCGCATCTTGTCTCAGTGATTGTTTCACCCTCTAATTCAAGAATTAATCGCAGTACACCGTGGGTGGAGGGGTGTTGTGGACCCATGTTTAAAACCACACGCTCTTCTTTTGTGGCACCAATTTCAGTGACTAATGCATCCCAATCACCACCAGTAACGGAGTAAACCCGACCTTCAGTAGTTTCTTGTGAGGATGCGTATGGATCGGTGAATGTGGTCACTTATAACTCCTGCGTTCAGATGGTGCTGGAACAGTTGCACCCTTATATTCAATCTCAATACCGCCAAGTGGATAATCTTTTCGTTGTGGGAATCCAGACCAATCATCTGGCATCAAGATGCGAGTTAAACCTGGGTGGTTATCAAAAATAATTCCAAACATGTCATATGTTTCACGTTCATGCCAGTTAGTTCCTGCCCAAACCTCAACTAACGAAGGTAGATGAGGATCTTTTTCAGAGACACAAACCTCTAATCTAATTCTTTGATTTCTAGTTATTGAAAGTAGTGAATATACCGAGTGTAATTCACGTCCTGATTCACTTGGATAATGCACTCCACTGACGCTGATACACATTTCAAATCTAAGTTGATCTCTCAAAATTTTTGCAACATCAAATAATCGATCGCGCTTTACAAATAATGTCAGCTCGCCTCGATCAACAACCACCTTCTCTATTGCATCACTAAAGAGTGGATAAGCACGCTCTAAATCATCAGCAACCTGATCAAAATATCCACCAAAAGGACGTTCTGTTGAGGCAATAGTTGCAGTTGTATTTACCAAGCCACCAAACCCAGAAGTATCACCACTTCCTTGAATTCCAAACATTCCTTTTTCGCTCATGCCAACAATCCTTTTAATTGATGAGTTGGTTTTGCAGCGAGTGCTGCTGCCTCTACCTCTTTAATTATTTTCTCACGATTTGCACCTAATTTTTCATTACCAATTTGCTCATGCAACTTTAGAATCGCATCCATTAACATCTCAGGCCTTGGTGGACACCCTGGTAAGTAAATATCTACTGGAATTATGTGATCAACACCTTGCACGATCGCATAATTATTAAACATGCCACCTGATGAAGCGCAAGCTCCCATGGCAATACTCCACTTTGGACCAGCCATTTGATCATAAACTTGACGAACAACTGGCGCCATTTTGTTACTTACTCTGCCAGCAACAATCATTAAATCTGCCTGCCGAGGGGAGGCACGAAATACTTCCATTCCAAATCTTGCTAAGTCATATCGTCCAGCACCTGCCGCCATCATCTCTATCGCGCAACAAGCCAAACCAAAGGTCGCTGGCCATAATGAATTCTTGCGCATATAGCCGGCAAGCTTTTCAACTGTGGTTAATAAAAACCCACTAGGTAATTTTTCTTCTAAACCCATTTTAATCCCACTCCAGTCCACCGCGGCGCCATACATAGGCATAGGCAACAAATACAGTGGCAATAAATAATGCCATTTCAACCAATCCAAATAGTCCAAGTTGATCAAATGCGACCGCCCATGGATATAAAAAGACAATTTCAATATCAAAGACGATAAATAACATTGCAGTTAAAAAATATTTAATCGGGAATCTTCCACCACCAGCTGCTTGTGGTGAAGGCTGAATTCCACACTCATAAGCCTCTGACTTCGCGCGGTTATATCTTTTTGGTCCAGTTAGAGCGGCAGCTAACACCGAAAAAATTGCAAAACCCAAGCCAATTGCCCCAATCGCCAGGATCGGAACATATGGATTTATTGAAGGATTCATACCGTCAAATCTTATTGTTAGCCAGCGGTGGGTTTTGCCACCTAAGCCTTATATCCAATGTGAACTGCGACAATTCCGAAGGTAAGGTCCTGCCAAGCCACAGATTTCCACCCGCATTCACTCATTATTAAGGCTAACCCTGCCTGGTCTGGCCAAGCCCGAATTGATTCAGATAGGTAGATATATGCAGCAGGATTTTTACTTATTCGCTTTGCAATTATTGGAAGTGCTTTCATTAAATAATTTAAATATGCTCTCCTAAAAATTTTATTAACTGGATGAGAAAATTCTGCGACTACAATTTTACCGCCAACTTTTGTTACTCGCAAAGCCTCTCTAAGTGCAATATTAGAGTTGGCAGTATTACGAAGTCCAAAAGAAATAGTTGTAACATCAAAAGTATTTTCACTAAATGGTAATTTCAACGCATCACCTTGTACAAATTTAATATCCTTATGCTGCCTGCGACCTTGATCCAACATTCCGGCTGAAAAATCTAGCGCTGTTACTTCAGCACCCTTATCCACCAAAGGTCTTGATGATGATCCAGTTCCGGCTGCAATATCCAAAACTGTCATACCAATCTTGGGAGCAATGATGCCGGTCACACTCTTACGCCAAGCCTTACTTCTGCCCAAACTTAACAAGTCATTTAAAAAATCATACCTACTTGCCACGCCATCAAACATTTTTGATACATCATCAGGATCTTTGTTCAGATTAGCACCGGCCATGCCCCTATTCTCTAGGCGGTAGGCTTTACACACAAATCACACAAACAGATAGGCATAAATTTCATCATGTCGGTTTTAATTACTACCGAAATGTTGGGAGAACATCCAACATTATCCTCGATGAATACTGATTTAGATTTAACTAGCGCATGGATAAGAAGTGGTGATGGGTTAGTAGGTTTTGGGGAGTATAAAAAATTTATTGTTACCGGTGAAGACCGTTTTGATCAGGCACGAGCGTGGTGGAATAATCAACTTTCAGAGTTTAAAATAAATAATAATGTCCACGGTAGTGGCACTGGGCCATTGCTATTTGCATCATTTGCATTTGATTCAACCTCCCCATCTGTACTAGTAATCCCACAGATTGTGTTGGGGCAAAAAAACGGCAAATCTTGGATAACTTGGATTGGTGATAAGAATCAACCCGGTTTAGAGAAAATTAGTAACTCCTCAATTAGTGGTGAGATTACCTGGCAAGATGCAGCTAAAGATGAAGAAGTTTGGCGACAGCAGGTAACCAAGGCGATCACTGCAATTAAAGGTGGACTGGTAGAAAAAGTTGTGCTGGCACGTGATTTAACCGCTACCTCTACCAAGGAAATTGATGCTCGTACTTTGCTGCAACGACTTGAGATTGAGTACCCATCCACATGGTTATTTCTTGTTAACGGGCTAGTGGGTGCTACTCCAGAACTACTAGTCAGATTAAGTAAATCATTAGTAACTTCCAGAGTATTAGCCGGAACTATTCGTAAATCAGGTAATGAAGATAGAGATTTAGCATTAGCAGCTTCCCTTGCAAAATCATCAAAGGATTTAGAGGAACATGAGTATGCAGTCAAGTCTGTAGCTGATGGCCTTGCACCATTTTGTTCATCAACAAATGTTCCTGAATCACCATTTGTTTTACATCTAGCCAATGTCATGCATCTTGCTACCGATGTCACAGGGGTTTTGAACAGCAGCGCCAGGCAGGCAGATGTCTTTACGCTGATAGAACAGCTGCACCCATCTGCAGCAGTTTGTGGAACACCAACTGAGGTGGCAAAAAAATATATTTCACAACTTGAACAGATGGATAGAGGCCGTTATTCAGGTCCAGTTGGTTGGATTGATGCACAAGGTGATGGTGAGATTGCAATTGCTTTAAGGTGCGGCTTGCTTTCAGAAGATAGAAAATCAATCAGAATTTTTGCTGGTTGCGGAATAGTTGCTGATTCAAATCCTGAGAAAGAGTTTGCAGAAAGTCAATCTAAGTTAATACCAATGCGCACTGCGCTGGATACTCTCTGAGTTATTTGTTTTAAATTATTGGCATTAGCTGATCTAGTCGGTACTTTTACAATTACTACCTCTAACCCAACAATAGGCTTAGACAGTTGCAGTTTTAATCCGTTTAAATCACTTACAGTTGTAGATTTAACACCGAAACCTGTTGCAACTTTTTCTAAATCTAAATTATGTGGCGTACCAAATAATTGATCAAAATTATCTGCATTAGCTTGTGGCAGGGTTGAAAAGATTCCACCACCGTTATTATCAAGTACAAAGATGCGAATATTTTCACCCGATCTATTAACTAATGCAGAGATGTCATGCAAGAAGGTTAAGTCACCAAGAATTGCGCTGGTATTTTCAAACTCTTTAGCTATTCCAAAAATTGTTGAAATATTGCCATCGATTCCAGAAAGACCTCGATTACTAAATACCAGCAATCCTTTGCGTGGTTTACAAAAGGCTTCAATATCTCTAATTGGTCTTGATGATCCAACAAATAAAGCAGTTTCACTTGGTAACACCTGACAGATGCTGATTACCGCTAATTGCTCTGACCAACCGATACTTGCAATTTCAGTTTCTGCAGCAGCTGATGCTTTTTGCCAAAGAGTTGAATCACTCTTTTGGCTGGTGACTTTGTTTGGAAGTGAGGTGAGAATTAAATCTGCCTCACGCTTGTTATCAATATCAGCAACTCTAGGATCGATTACCACAAGGTTTTTGCATTGAGCTATAAATGTATTTGTACTCCGGGAAAGTGTTGTCCGCCCAATTACAACTATATTTTCAGGAGCAAATTTGTCAGCAATTTTTGGATCGGTAAGAAAAAGTGATGAGTGGGCAATTGCTTGTGGAAATGAAATTGGATCTTCGGATATAACTGGCCAGTTTAATTCTCCTGCAAAATCATTAATCTCATCGAGTGTATAACCGGCACGATCATGTCCAACAATTAATACCCCTGTAGTTAAATCCAGCCTTCCACCAATTTTATTTGAATAATTTGGGCCAGTGATTTTTATACCAGCCAACCAGTCGTTTTTCTCTTCACTAATCAGTGGTTCATCAAATTGAACATTAAGATGCAGTGGCCCATTAGTAAGTAGTGGTTTTAAATTTATATCTGTCGATAAATCATGAGTTTTAACTGCAGAAAAGATATCCACTTGATTCGTAGTTTGATTAGCGCCAGTCTTTCTAAGACGAGCAGGGCGATCGGCAGTGATAATTAGTAATTTACTATTGCTATGCAGTGCTTCTAATGCTGCTGGATGAAAATTAGCTGCAGCAGTTCCGCTTGTACAGATTACTGCCACATAATTATTACTTGCTTTGGCTATTCCTAAAGCGAAAAATGCAGCACCACGCTCATCAATTTTTATATGCAAATCAACTATTTGCTTACTCGATGCTTCACCTAATGCAATCAGAAAAGGTGCGTTACGTGATCCTGGGCAGACTACAAAGTCACTAACCCCTGTTTCAATTAATTGTCTAAGAAGTGAGTGAGCCAATTGAGTTGAATTACTCAAATTAGCCCCCCTTCATAAATTGCATTTACCCTATCTTGCCACCAAATTTGCCTATCATTGCCAACCTTTAATTCACTTAACCGATCTGGAATTATCTTTTGATTCTTGATTACTCCATCAGATGCTACAAGTGGAGTACTTGTTACATCTTCTTGAAGTAGTGCAACTGTTCCCAATCCACATGGGCCGTAGAGATTGGGAACTAAGGCTGCAAGTGCTAAACCGTGAGATATTCCAATACTGCTATCTAGGGCACTTGAAACTACGATCGGTAATTTTATCTTTTCAATGATACTTAATGCAGCAACGATACCCCCGCTTGGTGCCCATTTAATGATTGCCACATCTGCAACCTCTTTAAGTTTTGTGAAATCACCGTTTAGATATTTTCTAATTGATTCATCGACTGCAATCTTTATATTAATTCTTTTTCTCAGTGATTTAAGATCTGCTATATCTATGCATGGTTGCTCAACATAATCAATAACACCAGTAAATTCACTCTCATAATTTTGAATATTTGCAACAGCCTCCTCCAAAGTCCAAGCGCCATTTGCATCAATTCTGATTTTGGCACTTGGGGTGAGTCTTATTACCTCAGCTAATATCGCCCGATCATTTTCGTAATCTTTAACCTTAATTTTTACTGTGCTGCAGCCAGCAAAACCTTTGAGTATGCCTGCTACCTCACTGACGGGAACATTTGGAATTGTTGCATTAATTGGAATTACATCTCTTCCACCTTTTGGGGTGTTGATTGTGGCTGATTCAATTGCAGCTTTAAGCCAAGTAGCGGCCTCTTTATTTTGATATTCAATAAATGGTGCGAACTCACTCCACCCAGATGGTCCTTCAAATACTGCTACTTCTCGAATCTTTAAACTACGAAAATTAGATTTAACGGGCAATGCAACTACTTGAAGTTGATACGGAAACATTACTTAAGGTCGTTTAGGAAATTTATTAAAATTTGGTTCACGCTTTTCTTTAAAGGCGTTTCTACCTTCTTGGCCCTCCTCTGTTAAATAAAACAACATAGTTGCATCCCCTGCTAATTGTTGAATCCCAGCTAAACCATCATCTGCTGCATTAAGGCTTGCCTTAAGTAGGCGCAGCGCCATTGGTGAGTGGCGCAACATCTCTCGCGCCCAAGAAACAGTTTCAGCTTCTAATTCTTTAACTGGTACTACTGCATTCACTAATCCCATATCTAAAGCCTCTTGTGCGTTGTATTGTCGACACAAAAACCAAATTTCTCGAGCTTTCTTTTGCCCGATATGCGCAGCAAGTAAACCTGCACCATATCCGCCGTCAAATGAACCAACCATTGGACCGGTTTGACCAAACTTTGAATTCTCAGCTGCAATAGTTAAGTCGCAAACTACATGCAACACATGTCCTCCACCTATTGCCCAGCCAGCAACCATTGCTACAACTGGCTTTGGAGTTCTTCGTATTTGAACCTGTAGATCTAAAACATTTAGTCGGCCAATTCCTTTTTTACTCAGCGCGTCATCACCTAAATATCCATCATCCCCACGAACGCTTATGTCACCGCCAGAGCAAAATGCCTCATCTCCAGCACCGGTAAAAATAATTACACCAACTTGATCATTATCTCGCGCGAGATTAAATGCTTCGGCCAATTCAGAAATAGTTTGCGGCCGAAAAGCATTTTGAACTTCTGGGCGATTAATTGTAATTTTCGCCATACCCTCAGCCGTTTGATATTTAATATCAACAAACTTCTCACCGCCACTACCCGTTTGCCAGTTAGGAATAACTCTCTCACCTGGCTGTCGCTTAATCGGCTTGCTCAAGATATGCTCCAAAGGTTTAACTAGTATTTAGATAAGAGATAGCCTACGGTGATTATGGGAGAAAAAGAACTGCGTGATTTAATCCCTATTCAGGCTGAGTGGTCAATCCCACAACTGCAGGAAAATTTAGCGGCAGCACTTGAAGGATCAGGCCCTGCACTATCAACTAGTGAGGTTTCAGCAAAAAAAATTGATAAATCAATTGCAATGGTTGTCTCCACCTCTGGCTCAACTGGTGAAGCAAAATCAGTAGCTATCTCATCAGCTGCGCTAATTGCATCAATAAATGCCTGCCATAAATACTTAGGTGCAACTCCAGGAGACAGCTGGTCACTTTTATTACCAACAAATCACATTGCGGGCTTAAATGTAATTATTAGAGCAACTGCGCTAGGAACAAGAGTTGTCGATAATAGAAATGTTGAAAATTATATTGATACTGATTTTATTTCAATTGTGCCTACCCAATTACATAAAGCATTAACCACCGATGCAAAATTGTTGGAACACTTAACTGCAGCTGAGGCAGTGCTGGTAGGTGGTGGGCCAATAAGTGAAAAGATTAAAAAGGATGCTGCAAGTAAACATATTAAAATTGTTACAACCTACGGCATGACTGAAATGTGTGGGGGTTGCATCTACAATCAAAAACCACTGGATGGGGTTGAGGTAAGAATTTCGACCTCTGGATTAATTCAATTATCTGGTTCCATGATGGCATCTGGATACCTTTCTGCTTCCGGTCAGGTAAGTCAGATCGATAAAAATGGTTGGTTTGAAAGTAATGATTTAGGTGAGGTATCAAATGGCCTGCTTAAAGTTTTAGGTAGAGCTGATGATGTAATTATTTCAGGGGGTGAAAAAATATCACTGGCTCTAGTTGAAGAAATGATTGCAAAAATTTATCCTGACCAGGAATTGATTACTTTTGCCATGCAGGATGAGGTGTGGGGGCAGCAACTATGTGTTGGCAGCACCTCTGAGATACAGGTTGGAAAATTACGCCAAACTCTTGGTCCAATTTTTACGCCAAAGAAAATATACTTGTTTGATCAGATACCAAAAACAGCAATCGGTAAGTTGGATCGAAAAAAAGCAGTTGAGTTAGCAAAAGGGATGAAGGTGGCAGATGAATAAGTGGGTGATTGGTGCCAGAGTTAAAACTCTTCCCGCTGCGGTATCTCCAGTTTTAATTGGCACATTTTATGCATCAGAGGTTAATTGGATTAATGCTCTTCTTGCTTTGATCGTTTCACTCTCCCTACAAATAGCAGTTAATTATGCTAATGATTACTCCGATGGAATTCGTGGTACTGATACTGACCGAGTGGGACCAATCAGATTAGTTGCATCAGGATTGGCATCAGCTAAGTCAGTTAAACGTGCTTCCTACATCTCATTTTTATTTGCTGTAGTTGCAGGCAGCTTACTTTCACTTAATATCTCTCTATGGCTACTACCAGTTGGTGGTATTTCTATTTTGGCAGCTTGGGGCTACACCGGTGGTAAGCAGCCATACGGATACTTAGGGTTTGGTGAATTTTCAGTCTTTATTTTTTTTGGCTTAGTCGCCACAGTTGGAAGCTACTACGTTCAATCTGAACAATTAAATTGGCAGATACTGTTGCTATCAGTTCCAGTCGGCTTGCTGTCCTGCGCGATCCTGGTTATCAATAACTTACGGGATCTGCCAAAGGATGCGTTGGTGAGTAAGCGGACAGTTGCAGTGCGAATTGGAGA
>Ga0102863_1000322_pt1 | contig 12844 bp, 10 predicted proteins | sample Colrivmet1449A02_FD_78451 | JGI IMG/M metagenome (GOLD analysis project Ga0102863, IMG submission 78451) | Estuarine microbial communities from the Columbia River estuary - metaG 1449A-02 | ecosystem: Environmental > Aquatic > Marine > Intertidal zone > Estuary | place: USA: Columbia River...
CTGGAAGATTCGATTCCAAAACGTGGAAGTCGAGTAGGAGCTAAGCATTCTCTGCAAACCCCTGTTCGCAATTCCTTGCGCAATCTGTGGGTTCTTCAGAAGGTATCTCACCTTCTCTGCATAATCTGGTAAGTTGAAGATTGGGACATATTCTTGATACGGAGTAAAGAAAAAATCGATGTCGGATCCTGATTCATAAAGTAATGTTGTGTTTGCTAACATAGTTTCGCTAACGCGTCCAATGACCTGAGACTCTTTCCGATTCTTATAACCATTCGTAAACAATAGTCTTGCTCGAGAAATTGAATTGACATATTCTGAGTAAGAAAAATTTGCCGCCTCGCTATTTGAATTTGAAAAAAGCCCACTTTTCCAATCTAAACCAATGTATTCGGAATAATTCGCAAAGTATATTCTTCCTCTATGTGAGCTACCAGGAATCAACAGTGCCTCTGTTTTCGAAACATGACGCTCCAGAAAAAATTTCTCTGGATATGGCAGTGACGGCCAGATTAATGAACGCTCTAGATGACTACTCTTTAATTCAAGCCTAGAGTTGTGAAATATGATGAAATCTGCTTTGTCAAGATAGAAATCTACAATTACTTGACCACCTCGCGTCACAAAACAATCCACCAAATCAACCACAATTGCGATTCCATGATTGCGAGCACTTTGAACAAATTCGTTGTCCAAAAAACTCGATCCAGTAAGCATGGAATCACCTTGTAAAACTAAAATATCTATCTTCTCTTCCAATAAACTTGTAAGCATCTTTTGCTTTAAAGTTCCAACTGAATAAGTCTGTAATGAAGTATCTAGGACGAGGGGGTTTATTCCATGCGCAAGGAGAGAGTTCTTGTATGCGAATAGCATTTCTCCCTCCATCTTAGATCCAAAGCGAACTGCTGTGCTTGGTAACGCTAGAGCAACCCTCTTATGTGAATATTTTTGTGAAATCTTTAATAGTTCGGGTTCGAATGTATTTAATCGAACGCTTAGCAAGTCCCCATTATTCCAAGAAGACTTTATTCTCTTAAGGATGAATGTGTTGAATGTTATTCTATAAATTAGTAATCCTGGGAATTTTAATCGAAGAAAGCGCATGAATATCCAAAAATATCCGACAAAGTACCTCAGGTATCGTCCTTCGAGTACCCCAATAATTCGATGCTTTATTTTAAGTTGCGTAAAGACCGGTTTGAGTTTCCAAATCATGAAAAACACTCGAGATATGCAGAAAGGCAGGGAATTTCGTTTGAACCTAGGACACCCTCTTCTACTAAAATTTCATAAATACGAATTAACGATGTAAATGTATCATTATTGTTGGAGGCGTTAGATGATTGCCATACCGTACGGCTAACTTGCTGCACTAGTTTTGTCTTTATGTGCCCATCAATTTCTTGGATGAAGTCTTGAATTAAGTCGTGTTCATTCCTTATTTGTGAGATACCAAGTTTACCGAATGCAGTAGTTAATCCACAACGAGACATATACTCCTGTGCAATTATTCCTCGCCAAATATCTGTCATTCTAAAACTTGCTGTAATAGGAAGATAGAGAAACGGAAGTAAGTTCATTTTCCAAATTGTTGCTTGAGAGTTTGTTGGACAAATTTGATTCTTCTTCAAAAGAATTGGATACTCATTTGAAAATACATGCTCTCCCGGGAAAAGCATTCTTCCGATTGCGTCTAAATCTGGATCCCCGTCGACAAGTGACTGGAAACAACTCCAATTCGAAGATTCACTCTTCTCTATGCCCGCATCATAAGCCTTTGCCTTTCCGCGGCTACTGTTTACAAATTCTAAAGGTATGCCCCTAGGCCATAAATTGTTTTGGCCAAAATAACGATATATGTTTATCCAGCCTTCGCCATCGTCAATTTTACGATACTTTTTTAAAATAGAATTAAGCAACAAACCCTTGGGGGAGGGGTAATTATCATCGTCGGTATCGAAAAGATAATCATAGTTACCCTTTAGTGCATAAACGTAACCAATATTCTTTCGTGAATAGTGGTTTAGTGGCAGTAATTTGCTAAGTATTGGGAAATCTTTTTCCTGATCTTCTAAGCTCTTAAATTGCACATTTGCGTCCGAACTCCAAGAAGGGGTTTTGAGGTCACCTATTACAATAATGGTTTGTCGGTTTTCTCTTATGTACTCAAGTAGTTTCAAAACACCGGGAGCGTTTGGTGGATTTATAGTTGTGATTACAGTCGCAATGTTCATGTGCCACATGCTATACAGCTTATGTATCTTTTCACCCTTGAATCAAATCATAATTTGATTTAATTTCATAGTCTTTGGAAGACTTCCATCTTTGAAGTCTTGCGTGACCATGATTGTCAGGCCAAATCACGTTGCCATCGTTAAAAAGTGCTGCCAAATATGAAAAAGAGGAGCGACTTAGGATCAGGTTATTAGCGCATGCTAAATCTAAAAAAGTTGTGAAGAATTCGTCGCAATACCGAAATTCATAGGAAATTTTCGAATTCCCAACAAACGAAGTGGACAGATCTGTCGCCTCGACGTTAACCGTACCTTCGATAACTTCCTCACCAAATTCAATATTCTGCAGTAGACGTTTTTTTGTAGGCTTCCAAGTTGTAGATTTGGATGCTAAATCCGTATGGACAATGACTTTGGTTTGCGAATTCTCAGTCGAAAAATACTTGCTCACTTTATTGATCAAATTAACATAATACGCAATCGGTAGATGACGAGGGCGTACATGGCTAGATACTGCAGTCCGTTGGCCGTAACCCAAGCGTACATGAATCACAATTTCCATCTTTGGGTGATTTTTGAACCGAATCAAATTTCGCTCACGGACAGTTGCTGCGGCAATTCTATTTATTGACGGAAATTTCTCGGTACAACCATAAGGTAAGAGAATTCGAAGTAAAATGGTTTTCCTCGAATATTTATAACGAATGTAGATTGATAAGAAGCGTTTTAAGCCTAGAGACCTAATAGTAATAACTTTATCAAATTTACTAGGCAAATTGTCGGAAGGAAGTTCAAAGAACTTATTTACCTCACTTTTGAGTTTCTCCAGCTCTCCTTCATCTTTAATATCATGCGCAAATTCTTCTATTGTCTCGCAAATCGGGGTATGCATGTACTTGCATCTAGTAAATCTAGCCAAAGAGTAGATCCCAAAAATTCTTAAAATTTGAGCTCCAAATCCATCCTTCAAGGAATCGTTATCATAGGTCAAATAGAGAGCCATAAGGAAATTAGACTACAACAAGAGTAGAGTTCCAAAGCAGATTTACTGTGAGGAAAGCTATTTTATTTCCTGTCAAAGATTTGTGAAAAGAAAGAGTTCATGTTGGCATTTTAATTCTCGACATTCAATAATCTATCCATGTCAAGTTGAGCAATAGAGATATAATAAATTTAACCTATCGACACATTAGTTTAAGCCCCAGGGCCCAAAAAGTTATAGATTCTTGAAGTGTTTGCACCCATTGGATTTTTCAAGGTGGACCCTCAAGTGTTGTCAAACTGATTTGCAGGGCAAGGCTTTGCTTAAAGTCCTAGATTCTTTGACACGTTAAGTAATAGGATCTTGGCAACTATCAAATTACTTGACCTACATAAAAGAGTCACAATTTCATCTCAAAAGCAAGTAAAAGGGATTGAATAAAGCCGAAATGGCTGGTTATTTGTTAATGTAGAGCCCCAGGGCTGAAGAATTGACCAGACAGAGTGATGGGAATTATGGGTTTTCAAGAAAATTCGAAAAAGAAAGTTGCAATTGTTGGATTCGGCATACTGGGTGCAGTTGCTACGTATTTTCTGGATAAGAATAAGTTTCAAATTCATTTGTTTGACCTAGATAACGATTTAAGACAACCCGATTTTTTTCCAGATCCCAAAGGCCCATCGTCCTTGCACCAAAGTCGAAGTATTCCCAAAGGCAGTCCAGGAAATGCGGCATTTTGGAGCTATGCGGTGACAAATTGTATCGTCGACAGAAGTAAATGGTCGTCTAAGTTCTTGCAAGCAGTCCCACATTTGTCCGAGCAGCTAAAGGAAATTGGCTTTCCAAAGATGAAATTGCAAGTTCATGATCAACAAACCTTTCTAAAAATAAGTTATGTTAACAGTCAGAAGCTTAATAATGTATTCCAATCAGCAAGGAATGATGCGAGAGTAAAACGGCATTTTAATCTTGTCCAGAATATTGCACATACTAAGCAAGGGGTAAAAATTTCCTATCGGGACTCTAAAAATCACTTACAGAACAATGACTTTGACATGGCAATTGTTTGCGCTGGTCCAATCTGCACATTTAATCTTCTAAATGCTTCTAATATCTTGCCAGAATCCCAAACGATATCTTATTTTGACCATCCCACGTTTTGGCTTGGGACTATTTCATTAAAAAGTAAAAAGTGGATTCACAGACGATTTAGAAATCGAGTTGTTACAAGCGGCAAACGGCCTGGAGCCTTAGTAATTTCGACGGAACAGGGGTACGCCATTACGCTGAGAATAAGGCCCTTGAATCGTGATTTGCCAAGAAACTTCGAAGATAAAAAAATCAGGAAATTTCTGTGGAGGGCAGCAAACTCTTTAGACTTTCGCGTCCTTAGAAAGTTCGGTTTATATTTTTGCAAATCTTTTAGTATTGCAGCTTCGTTAGATTTTCAAAAAGCATTCTTACGGGCGGATTTAAATGAATCAGGAAGTATCGAAAGCTTTGACTACAAAAGTGATTTTAATCATATTGATTTGGCTACGTTACAATTGATTGACCAAAAATTGTTGGAAAACTTTGGAATGTTTCAGAAGTCTTGGGATAACAACAAAAGAGACTTTAGAGGAACTCCTGCTGCTCACTTTACAGGCTTTCTTGCCGAGTTTGACAAACTTCACTTGTGGACTTCAACGGATAGTGGGGACCACAGGGATTTTCCCAAGATTCTCGTGCCTGGTGGAGTAATGTTTCCTGAGTCAGTAATCGGTCATCCAACTTATATGGCGCTTTTGACATTGCTATATGAAATTAACAAAATGAACGCTTAAATTATAGAAAATCAGTGGTCAATCGAAATAATATAGATAGTTGAATTCTACTTACCAAAAGTGAATTGAGTTTCGAAAGTCGTAGCCTAATAAAAGTACGGCCTTTGGTGCAAATACGCAGTGTGTAAGTGAAAAGAAAAGTCACATGCCTAGAGTCAGGCTTAAAGATGTTAGAGATGCCGGTGCTCTTATGGGTTATAACTTAGAGAGTTCGAGATTTCCAATAGTTGAATCTCATAGGCACGATGTAAGAGAGAGATCATTCAATCAAATCCGCAAAAATGAATAGGCTATCCAATTTTTACAAATGTGTTCAAGCTAATACGAATTATGGTATTTTTGAATTGTGATTCCATTTGATTATATGTGGCAGTTGGAATATATGGCACCGTAAATTGTCAATATACTTCAATATTGTTTGAGTAGGGGTGTTGAGTTTTTGGTTAGTTGTATCCGTATAGAACACATACATGATATCCTTGTAAATAGAAGAACTAACTTATATTTGAGAGAGGCGATTTTTATTTTATTAAGTTTGCATTTTGGAGTCGATATTTCAGTAAAATCTCCAAATGATTTATGATTTGCTATCAACTGATACAAGACGCGAGAGAGATTTCGAATGGCAAGAACAACCGATAACAAGATTATGCGATTATATCAAATTCCTTCTATTAATGTGAATATTTTAATAATTGAATACACGTTACTTGATTTGCTATTAGAGCAAATCCGAAGTGTCCAAGAACGTCTAAGTGTAAATATTCTGGGGAAATGCCGAATAGACCATACATGTTCATAACTGAAAAAACTGATTTCATTGAGTCTGAATTCTTCCGGCGAGAATTAGGAATTGTATTCCAAACTAGGAACCCCGAAGAAATTTCAGAGAAGGATGAGATCCATGCAATTCTAACTTCAGATTTGAATCTATGGCAACAAACCTTGAGATACCGTAAGCCAAAAAGTCTTGCCATATTCCTTACAGGAAATGAGAATTATCATGCAAAAACCTTTGCACTTTTAGATGAATTTCCTTGCATAAAGTTTGCATTTGTCCAATACCTGACAGAAAGTCAGCCGCGTATTCCCTTTAAATACTTGTTGAGTGTCTTCTTATCGGAGAAGAAAATTATATTTCGAAGAGAGCTGTGGGGAGCTCTAAGAAGAGCAAGGTCAGTTCAACGGGGAATCAAAGGGTTAAAGCTCATTACTCCTACTAAATTCTTACCCTTGGGCTACACTAATCGCTTTGTCGATGAATTTAAGTTGAAAATTGAGCTAAAACCAAACGAATCTCTCCTTGGGAGAATGGGATCAGGCTTTGATATAGATAGAATTTGCAGCGTGGTTTTCATGGGACAACGCGGAAGTTGGTACCGCCGCAGACTAATTAACTACTTCACAAAACTTCCAGAATCGAGAATTATGTCTTATGCTGGTTGGGGAGGTAACAGTAAATCTGAGAGTTCAACATATATCGACCTACTTCTAAAGTCACATTTAGTTCTTTGTCCGCCTGGTAATTTAAGTAATGAAACTCCACGTTACTATGAGGCGATGGCTCTTGGAAAAATCCCAATAATCTCATCTGTGTCTGTTCAAGATTGGAATGATTTTTCTTATTGGACAACGAAATATGGCAGGAAATTTAAAGATAAAAGTCCCCAGGGTGTTTATCAAACATTGTCACAATACTCAAGCACGAAGATGGAGATAATATCGCAAGAAATTTTTAAGTACGAAAAGTCCAAATTAGAAGAGTTGAGAAGTGCGATCGACTATGCATTAAAGGAATAGTCAATAAAGTTTTCACCTTAAACACGAAAGGATTTCACGATGTTTGGAACAGATAAAAATCCTATAACGCGAGAGATTAAGTACTTTGTATTTAGAACTCCGGCACTCTCCAAAATTTATTATCGCCTTAAGAAGATTACGTCATTTTCTAATGATAATTATGACTTAGTCTTACAAGCATTACTTCCGCAAAAGCGAGGCTTTTATGTTGAATGCGGTGCTTATGATGGACTCTATGAAAGTAATTCAAGGATTTTTGAGGTGAAGCAAGGATGGACTGGAGTTCTAATCGAACCAATCCCATATTATTTCTTTGAACTAAATAAGAATCGCTCGAAGAAGAACCTTTTTTTTCAATGCGCACTTGTTCCATTTAGCCATACCAGCAGGAATATTGAAATGGTTCAAGCCGGTGCGATGAGTATAGCAACTGAACTTGAACAAGATATCATTGATGTAGAAGCACACTTGGCAACTGCCCGAAGACATCTAGAAAAGTACCAAGATGAGAGAAAATTGGTAAAGAGAATTTTGGTGCCTGCAAGAACTCTTAATTCAATTTTGATTGAATGCAATTCCCCAGAAGTGATTGATTTCTTGTCCTTAGATGTTGAAGGGGCGGAACTAGATGTCCTACGAGGTGTGGATTTCAACAGATATAGATTTAGGTATATCGTCATAGAAAGTCGCAATTTTAAAAATACAATAGCTTTTATGTGTGAACGTCAGTATAAATTGCTAAAGATTTTAAGCGTCTCAGACTTACTCTTTGGTTTTGAGGAAAATGAAAGTAATTCCTGATAAAGTGCTAGCACAGCTTAGGAGTCTTGTCCCTTAATTTTCAATGTAATTTAGATTATGACCGAACTTTTGGAACTTCTAAATATAAGAATTAGTCAAAGCTCAACCTTTACTTCAAAAAGCCTTACGCAAGTATGATTGTGTGGGTAGAAAATAGACTAACCGTATTTTGATGAAATAATTTGCCTGGTATCTCAAGATTCTATTGAATCAATTGCTAGAAGAAATATCCATATTTTGGAGCCATAGAAAAAGTGAGGAGTTTTAAGATGGGTAAAGAATATCGACAAAAAAGCTTTCCACCTTTGGATTAATTAAAAACATTCGACTCCTTAAAGTGAAGGTTTTATTTCCCTACAAAAGTTAGCCAATCTCTGAATAGGGTTAAAACTGACGCAAGCTTCTTAGAGACGTTTGCAAGGACGATCGATCGTCGAACGCGCATACGAAGCACGAGTTCGTGAAATATTATGTCCCTCAGGGTAAAGCCACGGATTCGAAGGAGTTTTATCCTCTTTAGCAAGAGAGGTAGAGATAGAGGCATAGATAAAGCCTGTGAGCTACTATTTAATTTTGTAAGGCTACGTTCACTTGTCAGGCTAAACTGGCTTTCGGAAAGTGGTTTTTGAGAAAAGTAAACGTTTTTCGTCAAAAAAAACTGAACACCAAAAGGTTGTGGGTAAGGCCAATCTGGAACGGAAGTTATCCCATATCGAATGAAATTCCCAAAATAAATTTGCGCAGCTTGACGATTTATTAGATAAGCATGGGCCAATAGGCTTGGCATATGAAGTTTGATTAGTTCAGAATTAGATCTAAAATCAAACTTCTTAATAACGCGCATTGGATCTCCAAGATTAATGTGAACAGGTTTATTTTCAGGCACTGTTCTCAAGATTGAGTACAAGTCAAATTCATCATCTAATAAGATTGCGTCATCCTCTAGAACTAGTGCCCAATCACCGCGATCCAAAAGAAAACTAGCCAATGCCCTCTGGTGCCCATAAGAACCGCCTATTTCACCAAGAATCAAATCACGGCCGACGGTTAGTTCATAGACCTGAGAACCTTTATGCAATTTTTCTAAAGCTTTCTGATCTATTCGACTAGAGAGAGATTCGACTTTTCTGTATTCAAGATTCAGGTGTTGCAATGAGCCAATTAGATTTTCGGATCGATCATTATCGCTGGTGTATACAACATATCCTTTGAAGTTGACCACCAAATTAGCCTACCAAAACTAAAAAATGTTCAACAGTTCTAAGTTAATTCTATTGGGGTATTCCAAAGGTCGACCTCGCCCAATTCGAAAAACTTGATCTGAGCCGCGAACTTTGACTCAATGCATTATAAATCCGACCCTTTTCCCATAAGATAACTTAAGTCAAGAAGACCAAATCTAATCAAGACTCTTGTTTAGAAACCTCTTTTTTATTCTAGTAATTCTGAATTTAATACCGTGATAAATCTTTCTGTTACAGATTTCTAAAAAGCGTTCAAACAATAATAACCCTTTAAGCTTGAAAGATTTATTGAATTTTGGAGATGAAACTTTAACACCTTTATTAAATTCCAATTTACATAATCCATTTTTGCGGTGAATTACGAGGGCAACTGAGTCATCCTTTAGTTTAGCGTCAACTCTTGAGTCAATTAGCCAAAAGCAACAGACCGACTCACCATTGGCACAAAGTAAAAGTCGATCCAGAACATCTTCAATATTAGGAATATCTTCTACCACCATAACTCCGCCGGGCCTTAGTTTTGGGAAATATAATCGAATAGCGGCTTTTAATGACCAATAAGCATGTGGCCCGTCATCAACAATAATGTCAAAGTTACCTTGTAAGGTTTTGACAACACTTCTTGAATAAGCATCACCAAGGATCAACTGTGTGCCTTCTATATTTTTATCCAGCAAATTAAAGTAAAAGTGAGGAGCAGCATCAATCGCTACCATCCTATCCAAAGAAAGGTATTCAGTCCATAATTTAATGGAGCTACCTCCGCCAATTCCAATTTCCAAAAAGTTTTTCAGAGGTTGTATCTCTTGAAACAATGGTTCATACACTCGAGAGAGATATAAGTGCAGAAATTCTTTATCAGTCCCATCGGGATTAACAGAGAGGCAGGCTCCTGATTTAACGACAAATTCAGTCAAATTCATAACTGAGACAATACAGGAACTGCGAGATAAACTCAAGCAAGGATGGACAAATATGAGATACTAAGAAAGTTATGCATCGAGATAGTATCAAACATCATGCAACTAGAATTTGTATATTGTTGATTGGGTATGTGCGACTAGATCTCCTCAGGGAAAATATTGAGATCTGCGAAAATATTGTCAAACAAAATATTCCTGTTTACATTTCCATAGATGGAGAAAGAATTGCAGAAGAGGGCTCAAAGCCGAACTTAATTCAGTCCCGTGAAGCATTGCTCGCGTCAATAAAGTTTGCAAGTTGGAAAGTCAGAAGGTTAGAATCTAATCTCGGACCTGACAAGCATATTGTTGATGCAATTGATTGGGTGCTTAATGATAACGATGGAGTATTAGTAATAGAAGATGATGTGAAGCTTTCTCCTGAATCTATTTTGGAGATAATAAGGAAACTTTCAAGCGAGATATCTGCAGAAAGAATTTCTCCTATTATCGCTATGTCATCTCTAGCGAGCACGCAGACAAGAAAAAATATTTGGCGTCCCACACCCTACTTTACGGCTTGGGGTTTTGCACTCAGTAATGAATTTTGGAAGCTACATCAAAAGTGTATTGCAGATTTGAAGAAGAGTGCATCAGTTGATGACTATATGAAAAATTCGCAAGTGTGGAAAAAGTTTTCGAGAAGAAAAAAAGAAATTTGGCGAGAACGTGTGGTTAGAGGAAACTATGATTATGCCATTCAAGGTACGCTATTTCATGAGGGATTGTATGTTTCAGCCCCTTTATTTAGAGTAAGTGACAATAAAGGTCATGGTGATTTATTTTCTACACATACAAGATTTCCTACTCCAATATATTTAAGAAAAAAGGTTGGAAATCGCCCTTATGTGTTTGAAGGGAATATTCAAAATCGTCTTTTCGCCAAAGTTTTGCAATGGGCAGATTCTAATACTTGGGCAGGCGATGGTTGGCTTTCCAAGAGAGGCAGATCGGTTGGAGTGCGAACGTTCCTTAGGGGCGCATTTAGTAGATTTAGCAGAGCAAAAAATGTTTGAAGTTAGACTTAAACTAAGAGGAGGCCTTGGAAATCAACTCTTTCAGTACATCGCAGCCGCTTTTTACGCAAGAAAGTTCGATTCAAGACTACTCATTGATGATTCCGGCATCTATAGACACAGAGATAAATCAAGAACCGCCTGGCTAAGAGAAATTGATTATATCGAAACTTTTGGCTTTATGAATGTTGAGTGGATCAGCAATAGTAGAAGGATGTATTCAAGATTTAAAAATAGAATTGAGGCAAATGAAATTGTTAATGATGAGAATAGTTTGAAATCGGTTCAAAAAATCTCTAGAAATATAGTGATACATGACTGGTTCATCAATAAACATTACGTGGAGGAATTTCAACAGGGTAATCCAAATGGAGCACTAAAAAGAAGCGAATTGAAGTTACGCAATTCCTTGTCTGTTGAAAATTCTATCTTCTCAGGAAAAAAAGCAGCTTTACATATTCGATTAGGTGATTTTAAGAATACGAGTTGGGGAACTCTGCCACTGGATTGGTATCTAGCCCGAGTTAGGAGTCTCGAGAAAGCGGGCATAGAAGAGTTAGACTGCTATTCCGACGAACTCTTTTTACTAAAAGAAATTATTAGCGAATGGAAACTTGATTTAAATTTTAGATTTCCCGAAGAGAAAAGTCCCTTAAATCCTCACGAATTACTTTTCGTGTTGTCAAGATATAGTACTTTTATCTCGAGTAACTCTTCACTAAGTTGGTGGGCATCATATTTCAATCCAGATTCAAATGCTAAAGTGCTATGCAATTGGCAAGAATCATTACGACTTGAAAATTGGAAGTACTTTGAATAATCAAAAAAAGATCCTCTTATTTTTAGACAATTTAAGAGTCGGCGGTATTCAGCGACTAGCTCTTGACGAAGCATATTGTCTCTCTAGTCGTGGATACGAAGTTGAAATCATACTTTTGGAAAAAGTACGTGAGCTGGATGACATGCGCGAAATTGATGCGGATTTCTTCAATAAGCACAGAATAAAGGTAACCACTGTTACTGGAAGTAATTATCAGAAAATTAAAGGGATTGCATTGATCTTGAAGCGTTCGAGTGCAACTAAAGTAATTTCACACTCATCAAAAGGAATTGCGTTGTTGAGAATTAGTAGTTTTTTGATTTTCAGAGAAATCGAAATTCTCGGTTACATACATCAACTAATTACATTATCAGACAACATCCAGCGTTTAAAGAGAATTGTTTTCTTTTCTTTAGCGAGTGAGCTTCGAGCCTCATCAAAGCAGTTTGTATTGGAACTAGAAATGCTTTTTGAGAAAAGGCAATATCTAAAACTGATCTTGAGGAAAAAGATTAAGTTCGATCGAATGGGAGTCTTTGTCGAACGTATAATCGCTCAGGATAATCAATCTCCGATTAATGTAGCTAATCAAAAGACTTCGTTAATTTTCATGTCGAGAGTTGCGATTTGGAAAGGTTTCGGGAGATATCTTTCAATCGCCAGAGAATTACGTGGTGAGTTTAATTATATTGCAATTACTTCAAGATTTCACAATGATGTATTCGAAGTAGAGCAGGCATGCAGTGAAATAGGCGTTCAGCTAATGTACGGGACAAATGTCGCAAGAGCTAATCGAGGATATAGATCAATACACCTGTATCCTGCAGACTATGGAAACAAAATAAACTTTCCACAAAATTTAGGTTTAAATGTTTTGGAGAGCATGGCATTGGGTATCCCTAGTCTGATTTCCCACGAAGAACTTTGGTCATGGCCCGAGTTAGAAAAATCAAAGTTAATTTGGATGACCGATTGGAGTGTGCCTGATGTTAAAGCCAAAATAGATGAAATTGTGAAAATGCCAAATTCAGCCTTCCTTGAAGAAGCAAAGGCCTTAGAGCACGTATTTTCAATCGAAGAACATATTGAGAGAATTATTGAGTTTCTAGAATAAGTCTTCAAAGTTAGGAATAGTTTCAAATCCCAGAGTAGCCCA
>Ga0102863_1000324_pt1 | contig 12794 bp, 9 predicted proteins | sample Colrivmet1449A02_FD_78451 | JGI IMG/M metagenome (GOLD analysis project Ga0102863, IMG submission 78451) | Estuarine microbial communities from the Columbia River estuary - metaG 1449A-02 | ecosystem: Environmental > Aquatic > Marine > Intertidal zone > Estuary | place: USA: Columbia River...
CCAACCAAGGCGCTATCCTTTGTAACTAAAACAGCACCTAACCTACCTTTAGTCATTGCTAGTATGCATTCTGATAAGCTAGCGTTTTCTGCAACAGTAGGTCTTGCATTGGCTTGAGCCATTTCGCCTAAGGTTAAATATAACTTTTTCCCAAGAGCACCACCGGGGTGATACTTCGCAAAATCGTCTGACTTAAAATCCCTGCATTTGATGAGTGCCACAGCTAAAGCATCGCCCATCGCCATTTGAGCAGTAGTACTTGTAGTAGGCGCCAAATTATTAGGGCAAGCTTCAGCATCTACAGTGGTATCTAAAACATAAGTACTGTTAAGCGCCAGATAGGAATCTAAATTCCCAACCATGCCTATGAGTATATTGTTATTTTTAATGATTAACGGTGCAAGTGCCTTTATTTCTGGGCTATTACCACTTTTAGAGATGCAAATAACCAGGTCATCTTGTTGTATCATTCCCAAGTCTCCGTGTATGGCATCAGCGGCGTGCATATAAAGCGCTGGTGTACCTGTACTATTAAAGGTAGCTACTATTTTTTGGGCTATTATGGCACTCTTGCCTATGCCCGTAATTACAACTCTCCCTTTTATTTTCAAGATATCTTCTACAGCTTTACTAAAGTTCTCATTTAACAAGGTACTTAGCTTTTGCAAGCTAGCGCTTTCCATAAGGATAGTATTTGTCCCTATTTGAAGTATTTCGGTAGATTTTAACACGATATTTTATGCAAATTAAAAATTTATTTCTTCAAGTGGTGTAAGTTGCCGTATATTAGTCCGACATTTAGAAGAATATAGATAGAGAAGAGAAAAAATGGCATCTGAAGTTGTTGATTTGAAGAAGAGTTTAAAGGAGTTTTTTGGTTTTGACTCGTTTAAAGGAATGCAGGAGGAGGTAATCTCAACCATTATGAAAGGCAATGATTGCTTCGTAATCATGCCCACTGGAGCAGGAAAATCGTTGTGTTACCAGTTGCCTGCTTTGATTTGTCCGGGCACAGCAATTATTATATCCCCACTGATAGCCCTTATGAAAAATCAAGTGGACGCAATACGGGGATTTGGAGATAGTTATGCAGTAGCACACTTTCTAAACTCATCGCTTACCAAAACACAAACTGATAAGGTGAAATCGGACGTAAGTTCTGGTAAAACCAAAATGCTATACGTAGCACCTGAAACCCTAAAAAAAGACGAAACAATAGAATTTTTAAGATCCGTTCAAGTAAGTTTTGTTGCGGTGGATGAAGCGCATTGTATCTCAGAATGGGGTCATGATTTTCGTCCAGAATATCGCCGTATCAAGCAAATTGTAAAAGAAATAGATGATGTGCCTATGGTGGCACTTACGGCTACGGCTACTCCTAAAGTGCAAATGGATATTCAAAAAAGCTTGAATATGCTCGACGCACAAGTGTTTAAATCATCTTTCAACCGAGGTAACCTTTTTTATGAGGTAATGCCGAAGGGAAGCAAGGCGCAAACCATGAAAGACCTTATCTCGTTTGTAAATAAACGAAGAGGACAAAGTGGGATTATATATTGCCTAAGCCGCAAAAAGACGGAAGACGTTGCAGAAATACTGCTCGCTAACGGCATCAATGCGCTGCCTTACCACGCCGGACTTGACGCTAAAACAAGAGCTGGAAACCAAGATAAATTTTTGATGGAAGATGCAGATGTAATCTGTGCAACCATCGCCTTTGGTATGGGCATAGATAAGCCAGATGTACGATTTGTGATTCATTATGATGTACCTAAATCGCTTGAAGGATACTACCAAGAAACCGGAAGAGCCGGTAGGGACGGTTTAGAAGGCGACTGTGTTTTGTTCTACAATCCGAAAGATACCGAAAAATTAGAAAAGTTTTTAAAAGATAAACCCGTAGCTGAGCGAGAAATAGGTACACAACTCATCTCAGAAATGGCCTATTTTGCCGAGTCGTCTCAATGTAGACGAAAATCACTCCTGCATTACTTTGGTGAAAATTTCAATGCAGACAAATGCGACAAAATGTGTGATAACTGCCGTAATCCAAAAGACACCATCGAAGTAACCAAAGAAATGGTCATGGCACTTAGAACAATAGAACATACCGCAGGAAAAGTAGCCATAAAGCACGTTATTGAAATCTTGATTGGCAAATCCTCTCAAGAAGTAAAAGCCTATAAACATGACAAGTTTGAGTTTTTTGGAAAAGGGAAAGAAAAAGGGGCTAACTTCTGGAAAACCGTAATTCGATATGCTCAAATCAACAATTACATTGTCAAAAACATAGAATTGTACGGCCTGCTTTCCATAAGCGAAGAAGGTTTAGCATATATCCAAAATCCTACTAGAATTGACCTAGCACAAGATCGTGAATTTGAAGCAATCAGCGATTCAGATTTTGATAATATACAACTTGAAGCCGTTTTCGATCAAAGACTCTACAGCCAACTTAAAGAACTGCAAAAAGAGGTTGCCAAAGAAATGGGCCTCCCTCCTTATGTAATTTTTCAGCAAACTTCCTTGGAAGATATGGCATTTAAATATCCTATCACCATAGAGGAAATGGAAAATATAACAGGGGTAGGTAAAAATAAAGCAAGAAAGTTTGGTACAAAATTCATTGAACTTATTGCTCAGTATGTAGAGACTTATGAAATAGATCGTCCAGATGACCTAGTACTTAAGTCTGTGGTCAATAAAAGCGCACGTAAAATACATATCATACAAAATATTGATAAAAAAGTGCCTTTGGAGGATATAGCTAAGGGACAAGGTTTAGATTATGAGGAGCTACTCGAAGAACTCGAAGCCATTGTCTACTCTGGAACCCAAGTAGATCTTATGTATTACATCGATGAGCTGATAGATGACGAAGGTCGAGAAGATATTTACGATTACTTGAAATCTGATGATACAGGAAGTATTGACGCCGCAGTAAATGCTTATGATGGAGAGTTTTCTCATGAAGAAATGAAAGTATTTCAAATACAATTCATGAGCGATGTTGCAAATTAAAAATATCTAATTAAATTTGCACCCGAATTGGCCGATGGTGTAACTGGCAACACGTCTGTTTTTGGTACAGAAGAGTCCAGGTTCGAAACCTGGTCGGCCAACCAAAGCGAGAAAAAGAGGTTCTTTTAACCTCTTTTTCTTTTTACTATAGAGCGTAAAAAACTCAATAGTTTATGATAACCCTTTTGAAGAAAAAGGGGTGACAGTAAAACAACGATATGCCCTCTTTTATTAATAAAGTCAAAATATTTGCCGGATCCGGCTCAGAACCACTCGCAGAGAAAATCGCTCTCGCTTACGGTCAAAAATTAGGTACAGTTACAGTTAACATTTTTAGTGATGGCGAATTCCAACCGTGTATTGATGAAAGTGTGCGTGGATGTGATGTATTTATCATTCAGTCTACCATGCCTCCTGCAGATAACCTAATGGAGCTGCTCATGCTTATCGATGCGGCTAAAAGAGCATCTGCACACAAGGTAGTTGCCGTTATTCCTTACTTCGGATTAGCTAGACAAGACAGAAAAGATAAACCGCGCGTTCCTATTAGTTCTAAAATGGTGGCAAACATTCTTACCGCCGCCGGTGCAGACCGCGTAATGACCATGGATTTACACGCACCTCAAATACAAGGATTTTTTGATATACCGGTGGACCACTTGGATTCTACCGTAATCTTTATTCCTTATATCAAAAGTTTACAAACACCTGACCTTGTACTTGCAGCCCCTGATGTGGGAGCTACTAAGAGAGTGAGAGAATTTGCTAAGTTCCTGGGTACTGAAATGGTGATTTGCGACAAAGCGCGTAAAAGAGCTAATGAAATCGCTTCGATGACTGTAATAGGAGACGTAGCAGGAAAAGATGTAGTGCTCATAGACGATATATGCGACACAGCCAACACTTTGTGCAAAGCTGCAGCGCTTATCAAGGAGCAAGGTGCTAAATCAGTACGAGCAGTGTGCACGCATCCCGTGTTGAGCGGTAAAGCCTACGAAAATTTAGAAAACTCTGTGCTCGAAGAAATCATACTTTGCGACACCATTCCTATTAAACCAGGGAATTATAACAAAATAAAAGTGTTAAGCGTAGACAGACTGTTTGCGAATGCCATTAGAAATGTATCCGAGTTCGAATCTATCAGCTCGTTGTTTAACGTATCTGATACCTATCAACCAGAATTAATTTAACAATAACGATTTTAATATTTAGAAAATGAAAGTAATCGCACTAAAAGGTGAAGTTAGAGACGCATTAGGAAAGTCGTCTAACAAAAAACTAAGAACCGAAGGTAAAGTACCTTGTGTTATTTATGGAAAAGGTGAAAATCATCACTTTTCAGTTTATCAAGCTGATTTTAAGCATTTAGTATACACACCTAACACGTATCTAGTAAAACTAGAAGTAGGAAATATGGTAAAGTTAGCTAAAGTTCAAGAACTTCAGTTTGAGCCAGTATCGGAAGATATTATGCATGCAGATTTTATGGAGGTAACTGCCGATAGCCCTATCTCTATACCTGTGCCTGTAAAAATAGTAGGCAACTCTCCTGGTGTAAGAGCCGGTGGTAAGCTTCAACTTAAAATCAAAAAACTTACTGTAAAAGGTTTAATAGCTGATTTACCTGAGTATATCGAAGTAAATATCGATAAGTTACAAATAGGTAAAAGTGTTAAGGTTGGTGAAATTAACGTAGAGAATCTTACTTTACTGGATTCACCTAACAACTCTATCGTTTCTGTAATCGTAACTAGAGCTGCAAGAAGCGCGGCTGGAGCTGGCGTAACAGCAGATGACGATGAAGAAGAGACTGCTGCAGAAGAAACTGCTGCAGAATAATTTCTGATTCATATAAAACTAAAAAAGCCCCTAATCTTTCGATTAGGGGCTTTTTTAGTTCCATAATTTGCGGAAAAGTCGGAGCATTATTTTAGAACCCCCCCTTGAGAGGGCCAAAACTATTCGCGAGACATTGCTCTTACGCTATTTAAAGTAATCACAGGTTACCGAGCATGAGACATTCTAACTACACTCACCGCCTCATTCACCACTTCTTCTATATTTTCAAACTCAAAATTCAAGGCTTTCTTAATTTTAGCATTATCAAAATAGTTTTGAGAAACACTGGCTCTAACCGTTTCTTTACTTAACATTCCACGAAGGCCCAAAAACTCTTTAATAGCCATTATACCATAGATCGCCTTATAGAGAAATCCCTTAATCTCGATACTGGGATTTTTAGTTCCCAATGCCTTGGTCATATAATCGGCCACCTCCTTAAAACGTTTATTCTCACTCACTACTATAAAGCGCTCACCAGTTATATCTGAAAGGCACAACTGCTCTGCTATGCGCGCGACATCCTTTACGCCCACCCAGCCCGTTACGCCATTGCTATAGAAGGGAAAGCCAGACGAGGCATTCTTAAATAATTGATTAGATCCTTTATTCCAATCGCCGTAACCCAAAATAATACCCGGGTTTATCGCTACTACCGAAAGTCCCTCTTCTTGAGCCCTCCATAACTCGCACTCTCCTAAGTGCTTTGTAAATCCATAGTTACTGTGCGGCAATTCATTATCCCACTCGGCATCTTCGGTAACCAGCGAAGCATTACCTTTTTTTGAAATAGCAGCTATACTACTGCAATACAACAGTTTTTTTACCCCAACATCCATCGCTACATTTACCACATGGGCAGTATAGCTATGATTTATTCGGATTAATTTTTTAAAATCTCGTTTTAGGTAAGAAATTACGCCCGCCAAATGCATGACGTAATCCACGCCATTAAAACTTTCTTGTAAACCAACAATATCAAATAACTCACACGGATGCCAGGTTAGATTATCATACTCCACTGGCGAGAGGTCATAGCATTCTTTTACCTTGTTAAACTCTGCTAAGCTAGACGAAGGCCGCATAATAGCGCGGACCGTATGCCCATTTTTTAGTAAGTGATGTATAATATGTACACCCAGAAATCCATTGGCACCCGTTATGGCAAAAATCACGATTAGCTTGCTTTATTTTTGTAAGCTACGAATATATTTAATGTTAGAAGAATACTTAAGTAAAATAAGTCCTAAAGGTGATTATAACCCGTATCAATTGGGTACTAGTGTATCTTATTACAGTGATAATTTTCCCGATTTATCTTCTAAAAAAATAGCTTTAATAGGCATTACCCGTGATGACGGTCCACTGCAAGGATGTGATTTAATCAGGGATGAGTTTTATAAGCTCGTTACCCATACGCACCTAGAAAATAGTATTGTAGATATTGGCAATTTACCGGCAGGTGAAACCCCCGCAGATACCCATGCTGCTCTACTTGGCATCGCAAGCGAGTTAAAAAACATGGGTCTAGTTACTATTCTCATTGGAACTCATATAGACCAAGGCGAATCACTTTTTAAGAGCTATGTCGCCAGTAATAAAGCTGTTGAAATCTCACTCATTTCATCCTATTTGCCCCTACTAGAATACCAACTTCTGCATCGTATTTGTTCCAATTATTCTGATCATTTAACTACCTTAAATGCATTAGCGTTTCAAGCACCTTTTATACCTACCAAAGCGATTGATACCTTACAAAACTTGAATTTTGGCCATTATCGCCTGGGATCCATAAAAAATAATATGGAGGATGCTGAACTATATTTACGCAATGCTGCCATTACGTTATTTGATCTAAATGCCATAAAACACAGCGATTCACCCGGTAAAAAAGAAGCACAACCCAATGGACTTACTAACGATGAAGCGTGCCAACTTGCTCGCTATGCAGGATTAAGTGATGTGTCATCATTTTTTGGCTTGTTTGAATATTATCCTGAGCACGATCTTCAAAACGTAACGGCTAAGCTGGCAGCTCAACTAATCTGGTATTACTTAGATGGATTTACGGCACGTACAAACGATCTGCCTAATAAGCATGACGATTTTTTAAAATACCGCTGTGACCTAAAAGACAATCAACTTCCTATACTATTTTTAAAAAGTAAACGAACCAATAGATGGTGGATGCAACTTGAAAATCACCATATTCCTTGTTCGTATGCCGATTACCAAAAAGCGGCTGCTGGAGAGCTATCAGAAAGGTATTTGGATGCCCTCAAAAAACTGCATTAGGCATCGTTATTTATATCACCAATGCAATAATCATTCACCCTGCATAAGGCACTTACGTTACATTTCTTCTGTTTTTCCCTTCTGCGATTAGCTGCTATTAGCTGCCAAGTTTTCTGTAATTAGATCAAAAAATAAAACACCACATACGCAAGATGTAATTGCAGCAGCTGTCTTTCCATACATGACAATTAGAATTATTTTAATCTTTTAATTGCCAGAATCATAAAGTTTCAGTATTTCATAAATTCTGCTATTTTTGAAGCGACATGGAAAACAATTTAAGTATCAAGGACTTAGAAAATCTAAGTGGAATTAAAGCTCATACTATCAGGGTATGGGAAAAAAGGTATAATTTTATTCAGCCGCAACGGACCGCTACAAACATTCGATTTTATCTAAATAACGACCTGAAAAAGTTGTTAAATGTTACAGCTCTTATGAATAGTGGGATGAAAATAAGTAAGGCGGCAATGCTAGAAACTAATAAGCTAAATGAAGCTATAGAAAATCTGCAAAAAACCGATTTAGATACATTCGAAAAACTATTGGTAAACGATTTAATAATAGCTACCCTAAATTGTGATATCATCATGTTTGAAAAACACTATTCTGATTATCATAAAAAGTATGGCTTCGAGTCTACCGTGGAAAATATATTGTATCCTTTACTTACTCGAATAGGCCTCCTGTGGACCGTAAATAAGATGAACATCTCGCAGGAACATTTTTCTAGTCAACTCATCAAACAAAAGCTATTCGCTGCCATAAATGAAATTCCTATCAAGACCTCTACAACAAAGTTTTTACTCTTTCTGCCAGAAAAACAGTACCACGAAATAGGACTTTTATACGCTCATTATCTTATCAGAAAGTCAGGGGTTCAGAGTGTTTACCTAGGGTCAAGTGTTCCATTATCAGATGTTAAGATATGTTCAGAGAAAATTAAACCGACGCATATACTGTGTTCATTTACTATTCCATTAGCCAAAGACAAAATGTCGTTATATCTAAGGAAAACAAGTAATCTTTTTAAAGATAATAATGTTCTTGTTCACAATGCCTCAATTGATAAATTAACTAAGCGTAGTTACCCATATTTATCTTTTTTATCTACTATCGAGGATCTAAAAAAGATTCTTTTACGCAGTATAGATTTTGAATCCATGGAAGGTCTAAAGCTTCAATGTAAAGATAGCTAAATTTGTATGACTAGTCTTTGGTAATAAATTAACACACGGTAAATAGGGTAACTACAAATCAGTCTAAAAAAAAAGCGGCTACCAAATAAAATGGTAGCCGCTTTTTTAAAATAGGAACCTAAGTTAACCTAAGTACGATTTTAAGATTTTACTTTTACTTGACTTACGAAGTCTTCTTAATGCCTTTTCCTTAATCTGACGAACACGTTCTCGTGTTAGTCCAACTTTATCAGAAATGTCCTCTAGTGTGTGTGCAGGTCCACCATCTAGTCCGTAGTAGTATTTTAATACATCTCTTTCTTTTTCAGAAAGTGTAGATATTACACGATTTATTTCTTTTCTAAGAGATTCATCCATCAGTGGTTGATCTGGATTAGGCTCATCATTATTATCCAGCACACCCAATAAACTATTATCTTCCCCTTCAATAAGCGGAGCGTCTATAGATAAATGTCTACCAGAAGATTTAAAGGCATTTTCAACCTCTGTAACACTTATTTCAAGTTCTTTTGCGATTTCTTCAGGTGTAGGTTCGCGCTCTTGGAGCTGCTCCAGTCTAGCTGCTGCCGCACTTATTCTACCAATACTACCCACTTTATTAAGAGGTAATCTTACAATACGTGATTGATCTGCCAAAGCCTGCAGAATAGACTGACGAATCCACCATACCGCATAAGAGATAAATTTAAAACCACGCGTTTCATCGAAACGTTTTGCCGCTTTAATAAGACCTAAGTTGCCCTCGTTTATTAAGTCACCTAATGTGAGACCTTGATTTTGATATTGTTTAGACACAGAAACCACAAAACGTAAGTTAGCATTTACTAGCTTCTCCAAAGCAGCTTGATCGCCATCTCTAATTCTACCTGCTAATTCTACCTCTTCTTGAGCATCTATCATCGCTACTTTACTTATCTCGTTAAGATATTTATCGAGCGATTTGTTTTCCCGGTTGGTAAACTGTTTTGAAATTTTAAGTTGTCTCATTTATTATTAAATGTTTCTGCTTGTAATATGACTTGCAAAAGTATGTTTTTTTAGCATAAAAGCTATAAATATAAAAGGCTTCTACGGCTATTTATATCCGCAAAAAGTATGCCTAAATAACAAAATCAGAATGAACATTACTACCTTTGTGTTTCTAAATCTTCAAACAATAAATGACTAAGATAAAAATATCCGTTGCTAAAGGTGACGGAATAGGACCGGAGATTATGAATGCCGTTCTTTCTGTATTTGACGCTGCACGTGTGCCTTTAGAATACGAGTTTGTATCAATGGGCAAAGGCGTTTATGACTTAGGGTACACAACGGGGATGACAGATGAAGCCAAGCAAAGCATTGAGTCTACGGGGATTCTTTTTAAAGGGCCCATGGAAACCCCTAAAGGGGGCGGGGTGAAAAGTATTAATGTAACCGCACGCAAAACTTGGAATACTCATTCTAATATCCGAAAATTTCAAACCATCAAAGGCGTAGATACCGTTTTTAGTAAAGCAGGCATTCCTGTGAATCTAACTATTGTTAGAGAAAATATAGAAGATACATATGGCGGAATAGAGCATTACATGACAAAAGATGTGGCTGTAAGTCGTCGAATCATATCAAGGCCTGGTTCTGAGCAGGTTATACGTTCAGCTTTTGAAACAGCACTAAAAGAAGGATACACTACGGTAACCTGTGGACATAAAGCTAATATCATGAAATTGACTGATGGAATGTTCCTGGACACTTTTTATGAAATAGCAAAGGAATACCCTCAACTTCATGCCGAAGACATTATCGTAGACGCCTTGTGTATGAAGCTTGTTTGCGCCCCTCAGCAATTCGAATGCATTGTGCTTACCAATCTGCAAGGCGACATCGTGTCAGACCTTTGTGCTGGCCTAGTTGGTGGTTTAGGCTTTGCCCCGTCAGCTAATATCGGTGATCATATCAAAATATTTGAGGCCGTCCACGGCACCGCCCCAGATATTGCAGGTCAAAACAAGGCGAACCCAACTTCACTCCTAATGAGCGGTGTTTTAATGTTAAATTACCTGGGACTAGACCAATATGGTTCTGTGATTCACAATGCCTTAATGGCTGCAATAGAAAGCGGTATACATACCGGTGACTTTGGAGAAAATAGAGCAATATCTGTTGGCACTAAGGAGTATACTCAAGCCATAATTAAAACATTAAAACTGGACAACATAACTGCTGGTGATATTGACAAATACCATAAGCCCACTCTACCATCTGCCAATAAAATGATGGTGAGTAGTAGCGAAATTATTGAAACAGTAGGTATTGACCTTTTTGTAGAATCGGAACAGCAAGCAAATATCATCGCAGCTATTGTACAAAGTCATCTCGATAGTGATATGGAATTAACAACCATTACCAATAGAGGAACCCAAGTTTGGCCAGAAGGTTCTGTATTTACAGACTTAGTAGACACTTATGTAGTAAGAATTGAGAAAAACACTACCGAGATAATTAAGAAAAAGAAGTTTATGGAGCAAGCCATTCATCTATACGACTTCCTCAATATTAGTTCCATAGAAATGCTAATAACCATAGATGGTCAAAGAAAATACTCTCTGGCTCAGGGCCAAAAAAAGAATGCATAAAGGTGAATAGCCCAAGCAACATAACAAGCTATTTCACACGTAAAAAGCTCATTATTCCCATATCGATAGGTATACTAACTGCTGCGTATTTTTTCTTTCAAGGATTTGATATTAAGGCATACAACAGAATACAATGGACGGCATTGAGCTCCATTTGGATAGCATGTGCATTCTTCATGGTCGTTACGCGATTGTTAGGGTATTCCTACAGGCTCATTGTACTTTCTAATTATCAACTCAGCTGGACACAAGCGTTGCAAATCATTGTTCTTTGGGAGTTTTCTTCCGCTATATCTCCAGGCATAGTAGGAGGATCTGCTGCAGCTTTTATACTCCTAGCCAAAGAAAAAAAAATCAACGCCGGAAAAGGTACGGCCATGGTGCTCGCTACATCTTATCTCGATGTATTATTTTATGTTTTAGCGGCACCATTTTTATGGCTTTTTGTAAAAAAGTCTGAAGTAATTCCTAGCCATATCGATTATGTGTCGGGTTTACACATTCAGTATTTATTTTTGGGTGCATATGGGCTCTTTCTAGCTTGGTGTATTCTGATTTTCATCGGCCTCTTTTATAAACCACAAGCCATCAAGATGGTAGTTCTTTGGATTTTCAAACTTCCTGGTTTGCTTCGATATAAAAATAAAGTAGAAAACTGGGGAAATAATATGGTGGTCGCGGCATCTGACTTTACGAATGAGCCGCTAAGTTATTGGTTTAAAGCTTTTGGCGGTACCCTAATCGCATGGGTCTCAAGATTTCTATTGGTTAATTTTTTAATATTAGCGTTAGGAAACGGGGCTTCTGTCGCCACCATATTTGCCAAACAGCTGGTAATGTGGGGAGCGCTCATGGTGCCCATTACCCCTGGAGCCGTAGGTATGGCCGAGTGGCTATTTGGTGGGTTTATGGGAGAATACTTTGCTAATATGCAACTGACAAATACAACCGCTTTTGTCTGGCGATTATTGAGTTACTGGCCTTACCTATTTGCCGGAATTGTTGTTTTTCCAGTTTGGTATAATCGCGTTAACAAAAACACCCAACCTTAATCAAGCACTTAATGCATAGCAAGCTGCCTTCATCCGAATTATGATGATTTTTAAAACTACCCTTTTTAGTAATTTAGAAACCCTACATTTGCCTTTCAAATGAGTAACAAACCATATATAGGCATCACCATTGGTGATTTTAATGGCATAGGGCCCGAGTTAATACTCAAAACACTTGGGAATAATCTCGTTTTTAACTACTGCACTCCTGTGGTATATGCATCTTCGTATATACTTAAGTTTTACGCAGATCTGTTGGGATACACACCCATTGAAACGAATATAGTTAATAGAAAAGAAGACCTTAAGGCTGGAGTAGTTAACCTCCGTATTTGCAGTACCGATAAAATCCAAATTACACCGGGAATAGCGAATGTACAAGGAGGTAAGCTTGCGTTTGATGCATTAAAACTTGCCGTTTCTGATGTCAAGGATGGCATTATTCAAGATATTCTTACTGCACCAATAGACAAACAAATGTGTGCTGAAGCAGGTATGACCTCCAACGGTCATACACACTATTTTGCAGAAGCATTTCAGTCAGAAGTTCAAATGATTCTAGTAAATGACGATTTACGCGTGGCTATGGTGACCGGTCATACCGCTTTAAGTAACGTAGCCAGCGCACTGAGTGTAGAAAAAATAGTAGATACCATAAAAATGCTAAATCACAATTTGATTTCGGATTTTGGTATTAAAAAGCCTAAAATAGCTGTTTTGGGAGTTAACCCTCACGGAGGTGATAACGGACTGATGGGAAGAGAAGAAATAGA
>Ga0102863_1000329_pt1 | contig 12644 bp, 8 predicted proteins | sample Colrivmet1449A02_FD_78451 | JGI IMG/M metagenome (GOLD analysis project Ga0102863, IMG submission 78451) | Estuarine microbial communities from the Columbia River estuary - metaG 1449A-02 | ecosystem: Environmental > Aquatic > Marine > Intertidal zone > Estuary | place: USA: Columbia River...
CAAATCAAAACAATACAAAACAAGACAATACAAAACAAGACAATACAAAACAAGACAATACAAAACAAGACAATACAAAACAAGACAATACAAAACAAGACAATACAAAACAAGACAAATAAAGACAACAAATAAAAATTAAATATATATATAATATTAAAAAAGTAATGTAATTATGAAAAACTTTTTTTAAATGAATATATTAATATATTATAATGAATACACAAATTTCAGATCCTTTTTGGTATAACCAAACTGATATCTTATGGAATTCTAATCGTTTAACAGAATTTTTTCCTACAAAAGATCAAACATTAGAAGAACGTTTTAATTCTATTGTAAGATTCTCTTTTTATCTTTCAATAATTCTATATTTGTATCACAATGATATAAAATATTTATCTATATTCATCGGTGCCTTATTAATAACTTATTATTTATTTATAAATAATCCCAATAAAATAGAAATTAATTCTGACAGTAAAGTACCTCGTGAAACCATTGGATTAATCGAAAAATTAGAACCAACTGATGCAAATTGTACAGAACCAACAATAGATAATCCTTTTATGAATGTTACTATGAAAGATTATTTAAACATTGATCCAAAAACACAATCTATAATTGATAGACCACCAGCTTGTAGCACATCAAATCCGGATATTAAAAAAAAAATAGATCAACATTTTAATAATAATCTATATAAAGATGTAAATGACGTCTTTGGAAAAATGAATTCCCAAAGACAATTCTTTACAATGCCCTGGACAACTATCCCAAATGCTCAAAATGAATTTGCTAAATGGTTATATTTAAACCCCAAAACTTGTAAAGAAGATCAAGATTACTGTTTAAAATACGAAGACATTAGAGCAAAACGCCCAGTTGTATATGATGAAACAAAAAATCCAGTTAACACAAAAAAATTAGAATTAAATTAAACGATTACGCCTAAAAAATTTTATTAAATTCATCATTATATTTAAATGAAGAATTCAATTACAAATAGTACATCTTTTTTATTAATTGGACAACCACATTCTGAAAATTTTAAACGTCTTAAAAGAAAAATAAATAAACAAAAAGTATCACAATTATTTAAAACCCAAACCTTGAAAAATACAACTATTTTAGAATGTATAAAACAAAACTTAATAGAAATTAAACAAAATAAATCTAACGAAAACATTTGTATTTTATCTGATCAAAACATTATTGTACACAATATACAAAATTTACCAGAACCTCCTAATGACTGGGATATTTTAACATTACAATATGATGTAAAAAAATACCTATTTAATAATGAAGATGTACATTGGTCTAAATTAGAAATTTTAAATTCAAACCACTTTATTATTAATAATAAAATAATTGGTAATATACTTGAAAAATTAAAAACTTCTAAATCATTTTCTGAATTTATACCAATCTTAAACACATTTAATCTTTATGGTATTACACAATCGTTTTTTTCTGAAAAAATAGACAATTTTATACATTTCCCATATGATAAATATAATTGTAAAAAAACATTACAAACAGAAAAAAATGATATACTAATCAATTATAGCCAAACAGCATTTAATAAATTAAAATCACTAGACATAAATTCATTAGACTGGAATAAAACAATTAACCATTTTGATAGTAAATTATTAAATAAATCTCCATCTGAAAAATATATTATATTACCAAGTATAAGTATAATCTGTATAATTAGTGATGCTCCAAAATTTATACATTTATTACATACATTTTTAAAATTAGATTATCCAATGGATAAATTAGAATTAATTGTAATTGATCATCTAAATATAGAAAAAAAATTAAAAGGCGTTATACCTAATGATAAAAGAATTAAAATCGTAAACATACAAAATAAAAATACTATTACAGATTCAACAATACTACCTTTAGGATATTTGTTGAATTTAGGTGTTAAATACGCAACAAATAATCTTATTTTTAATTTTTTCGACACATCAATTTATTTTCCAGACACTTTTAGAAATATAGTTAAATGTTATCTATTATCTGGAAAAGATTTATTAATTGGCGATCACACATTACAATTCAATAAACAAACAAATAAATCTTTTAAAAATAATACCTATAATATATCAAATATGTTGTATTCTAAAAAATACTGGTTAACCAATATGTTTCAAGAAATAAATGACCCAAATGTCATTTTATATAAATTTATATCATTTAGAACTAATACAATTTCTAAAATACCTAGTGTGTTTTGGTCATTTCAATTACATATTAATCAAATAACAATTTGGAACGAACTTACTCAAATAGATTTAAATCTAGAAACCTTAATAACAAATCAAACCGTTAAAGAATCATATAACTTAATATGGGAAAAATTTTAATTTTTAATTTTAATTTTTAATTTTAATTTTAATTTTTAATAAATTTTCTATAATAAAATAAAATATAACTTTCTTTTGATGATATATTATTTATATCATTAAATTCACTTACATCCGCATCATTATACTTATACCAATTATTATCTAAATTTTTACAAACACTCCAATAATGCCCAGACTTTGCATTTCCAGAATGATAATTAACAGCATACAACGAATATATATAATTATTCGGATCTTTTTTATCACCTGATATATATTTAGTTAAATTTAAATCATCTATTGGAAAATCCACATTTGTATCAATACGATTACCAGAATTTGTAAATCTTTTTAAATGTATAATTACATAATTTGGTAAAGACCATAAATTAATCGTCTTATTACATCCATTTTTCTTACACTTTTCACACTTCCAAGTATTAATCACTTCATCTGAACAAAAATAATTATCCAAACACGTTTTTAAATCAACTGTTCCATTTTCAGGTATCGTTACTGAAATTGAATTACATGGTTCAAAAACATTTTCTATAACATTACAATTATTACACTGTATTTTATTATAAAACATACCATGAAAAATATCAACTATATAAGAATAACTTTTTTCATAAAAATCTTTCCAATTTTCCAATGACTTTTTTACCAATAAATCCGTATCTGTCTTTACTTCACCATTAATGTCTACTTCAATCTCATACGCAAGACCCTTATGAAAAATTTCTAATATATACATCAAACATTCATGTGAATCTTGTTGTTCATAAGTATAATATTTTTTAACAAATTTACTCAAGTTTTCAACAAATGTTCTCGGTTTTAATATCTGATTTTTCTCCCATACATTTATTATAATATTTAAATAACTCAATATTACAAAATATTCCGGCTTACGTTTATTTAAATATTCCGGATCATCCTCTTTAAATTTGTTTGATAAAAAATAATCAGTTAATTTTAACGTATTACTTAAACATGCTAAAATAGAATTTAAAAAACATTTGTTACCTAAATTAATCAATCCTGATAACCCATTTCCTCGATATGTTTTTTTAGGGACAATTAATTCATAATTTTTATGTATATCATAATTATATAAATTATTATTTGTCATTATTTATATTTCAATCTTGATAAATAAAATCAATTATTTTTAAATTTTAAACTCATTATTTTAAATTTTAAAATATTCTTATATTATAATATGGATGAACCAAATATTTGTTTTAATCGTTCCGATTTAAATTTATATATATTTATATTATTCTGTTTAATAGTTTATTTAATATATATTGCTTTAAAATCAAAAGATACAATGACTAACATTGATTTAAATCGAGGATTATCACATAATCAACTAGAAAATAAAATTACATCTTTAAATAAAGAATTATATAATTGCACTGTCGAAAAACAAATGTGTAATCGTAATTTACAACAATTATCTAATAATAATAGTACAAATATACAACAAAAATTCCTCAATAAAATTTATAACCCATTAGCTCCACCAGAAAACGTTTATGGCGGTGGTAGATTAAATCAAAGAGGTTATGACAGTTATCAACAATTCCAAATGATAGGTTATTTATCTAGTAATGGAGAACAATATCCCGTTTTTGCAAGAGACAAATATCCTGGTAGAAGTGATAAACAAGAATATTATACAATTAATGACTCTAGAAATCGAGTCAAAATACCGTTTAAAACAACAAATTGGAACGAATTATTTAGTGGTGATACTATAGATATACCAGAAATATCCAACGGCTTAGTATTTACAAAATATGACACCAATACTTTAAGATACGACCCCAATTACGTTTAAAAAATTAATAAAAAATGAAATATTTTTAATTTTAAACTTTAATAATGAATAACCTTCCAGTTGAAATTGTTTTACAAATTGTAATAAAGTATAAATCGTTAGATGAAGTAAAAAGATTTTGTAGCCAATCAATAAGAAATGCTCGAATATGTAATGCAAATAAAAATTATATTTGTTTTAATATATTGAAAAACAATTTTCAACTATTACCATATAATTTATCTACAATATCTACAATATCTACAATAGTTTGTAAACAAATTACGAAAATACAAAAAATATATCCAGAATTTCCTATAAATATTACACAAAAAATCGCTTTTAAAATAATAAAATTAAAGTACGTAGATCTATTTAATATTCTTCTTTTAAATAAATCAATATGTATAAATACTATATTTCCACATTTTTGTAAATATTGGTCATTTCTTAAGACAAAATACGATGTACAATGCAAAATTAAAATTATACAAATAATTAACAATTATAAACCAGAATTTATTAATTTAATTATTACACAAGGTTGGCAAAATTCAATAAAAAATCCAACTATAAAAAGATTTTTTTCAAAAGTAACCTTGTAATACTAGTAATTCTTTATCGTCTAATGAATAAACAATTGCAATAATATTATATTTTACTAATGTATCTACATCTGTACTTTTAACGTTTACTTTATAAACACCATCACCATCCTTTTTTAAATCTGTTAAAAACATTTTAGATTTAGTTTTATCGTTTATTAAATACACTTTGTATTTTTGATTTACTCGTTTAGATTCTCCATATACATTTCCATCTAAAACCAATAAATTACAATATATATCAAAATTAATGTTTTTAATATCATCTTTCATATAAATAAAACGTTTTGCATGCCCAAATAATAAGCTTTCTGGATTATTAAAATCATCATTTTTAGGTAATAATGGCACTGATCTATAATCAGAATACACACTACTTTTATATTCATACAATTCATCATTACCAAATTCTTCTATTTTACATTTATCACAAGTACAACGTCTAAGACATCTTCTACACCCACATCCTTTCATATGTGGAGGAGAAAATACAATATTATCATCTGTGACTGGCGTCATTGGCATTAAAGAAGACATTATACTACTTGATATTATATAAACTACAAATAACATAAATAAAATCTTAAAATTAAATGATAACCAACCTCCAAATTCACTTGATAAAAAATTTTCACTAGTTAATTGTGTATTAATAGTTTTTGTCGCCGTTGAAACACTTTCTGACATTATTATTATATACAAATAAAATAAAATTAATTTTTGTGTCAAAAATTAATTTTTAACAAAATTCATACTTACAATCATTTATTATCTTACTATTATTTTTACTATCATTATCATTTACATAGCTCCATTTATATTTATCACATACTCTATTATTTTTTATACATTTTCTTAATGTACATCTTGATATACCACGTTTTTCATACAATTCTTTCAATATATTTTATTTAGAAATCATCTGAATCAAATACAATACGACGATCTTCTTCTGTAGTTCCTACATTAGATCTTTGGTAATTTGTTACCACATTTTCAAAGAAATTAACTTTTTCACCTAAACTAATCATTTCCATAAATGAAAATGGATTAGATGTATTGTAAATTTTGTTGTATCCTAATAAAACTAACCATCTATCTGCCACCATTTCTATATATTGACTCATTAAATTACAATTCATACCAATTAACGACACTGGTAGACTTTCTGTTATAAACTCCTTTTCAATTGCAACAGCTTCTTTAAAAATATCATGCACCGTAGATTCATCTAATCTATTTTCCAACATTTTATATAAACTCGAGGCAAACTCCACATGCAAATTTTCGTCCCTGGCCAAAAAACCGTTAGAAGTTGAAAGTCCTGGCATAAGACCTCTATTTTTTAACCAGTAAATAGCACAAAATGACCCTGAAAAGAAAATCCCCTCGACACAAATAAATGCTAAAAGTCTTTGTGCAAAACTTGGACGTTCTTTTACAAGGTAATCGAGTGCTTCTATATGTTCATCAGCTAATGGCATATCTGCACAATCATTAGAATTATGTAAAAAAGAAAAACTTTCCATATATTTATTAGGAATCATTTGTTGTAAAGTACTTCCTTCTCCTATCCATTTAATAGCCCAATCAGCTTTCTTTTTAACTGCTGGTATAGTTTCAATTGCGTTAAATAATCTAGACTTTTCTTCTGTATTAATTACATATGTATCAATTAATAAACTATACATTTCTCCATGTATTGCTTCTATCATCATTTGTACCGCATAAAATTGTCGTGCTTCTGGAATCTGGACTTCATTATAAAAATTAACAAGTAAATTTTCATTAACAATACCATCACTTGCTGCAAAAAATGCTAAAACATTTTTAATAAAATGTTTTTCATCCGCGTTCAATTTATTATTCCAATCTACAAGATCATCAGTTAATTTAACTTCTTCTACTGTCCAAAATGTTGCTAAATGTTGCTTATAAAATTTCCATAAATTTTGATGTTTAATCGGGAAAACCGTATATCTTTCACTACCTGTATTTTTTATAATAGATTCCATTTTATATTATAATCTTAATTTAGAATTTTAATTTAGAATTTTAATTTTAATTAATTTAAATTAAAATTCATTTTATTTTTTTTTTACATTATATTTATTTTATATTTTTCATTTAATTATAATTTAATTATTTTATTTATATAGTGTAAGAGATAATGATCAATTTAAAAATCATTGGGTATTATAATCATTATAATGCCGGTGATGAACAATATAAAATATCTTTTTTACAAATATTAAACACTTATTTAAATTCAGAATATTCATGCGATTTTTTAGATTGCGACCACATTCATAACAAACATTTTGACGAGCGTGATATTATTATATTAGGTGGAGGAGATGTTTTAAACAATTATTTTTTAGATAAAATATACAAACGCTTTATTAATACAAATAACTTAATATTAGCTGTTTCCGTAGGTTTACCATACGTTGAAACCTTAATTACATCTAATAAACTAAATATTATTAGTTATATTTTTTTAAGAACAACTTTTGATTTAAATATATTTAAAAAATACTTTTTTGAAGACAGAATATTCTATCTTCCTGATATATCCTTGATTTTAAATCAACCATCTCAAATTATCACATCAAAAATAATAAAAGACGAAAATAACATAATAAATAATTATATAGAAAAATTAGAAAATGTAAAAAAAACCAATAAACACATTGTTGTATTAAGTTTATCTAGACATATTTATAATAAAAATTACATCACAAATTATAATAATATAATTACTAAATTATCACAATTTTGTAAAATTTTAATTAACCTAAATTATCATATAGTATTTCTACCATTTAACACATCATCTATTAATACAAACGAAAATGACATTATTATACACAATGACATTCTTATAAATATAAATGACAACGATAATATAACATTTATAAATGATCAATTGTGTACAAATGACATTTTATCTATATTTAAATTAGCTGACTTGTCAATTCCTATGCGTTTTCATGCTTGTTTATTCTCAATTTATACAAATACACCTATAATACCTATTTATACTACGCGTAAAATTAAAAATTTATTAAATGAATTAGAATGGGAATATAAATATGATCTTGATAAAAATGAAAAAGATATACCACTTGATTTAGATTTAAATCACCTATTATACATGTATAAACAATTACAAAAAGACAAAAATATACAAACTCGTTTAAATTATATTAATAATAACATTTTAAATAAAAATTTTAATGACAATATATCTAATTTTATTAATTGTATAAAATACAACAAACCAAAAGATAAAAATAGTATAAATAATATAGATAAAATAATCAGTGGTATATACGATTTTATAAACAAATTAATTCAAAACAAAGGATATAATAATTTAACCGACATAAAAGATTTACATCTACAACAATTAATTGTTAATATTATTTCATACAAATTAACAAATGGACGTGTAAATTCAGAATATAATTATGGATTACAAGAAAAAATATTTGATCAAAATAAAGATTACAACCACGTTAATGAATGGAAATGGATTATTAATAACGAATTACAAAAAGAATCTTGTCATTATACAAATAAAAATGGGTTATTTAATCTAAAATATATTGATCAAGAAGATTATTCTGGATGTCATAGATCAGGATGGCAATATGTTTATAAAAATTTAGAAACATTTCATAATGATAACAGTCCATTATTTTTAGACTTGTATGTAGATAGGACTTTTCATTGGAACTTGGAATTAAATTGTATATTAAATTTAATACCTTATAAAAATCCTTGGATAGGATTTATACATCATACATTTGACGAATCATTTAGTGATTATAATTGTAATAAATTATTAAATTGTAAAGAATTTCTTGAATCGTTAAAATATTGTAAAGGGCTTTTTGTATTATCAAAGTATTTAAAAGATTTATTTGATATTGAACTAAAAAAACACAATTTAAACATCAATGTTTATGCTTTAATACATCCTACAGAATTAAATGTTAAATCATTCTCATATAAAAAATTTGTTGGCAATAAAAATAAATTATTAATCCATATAGGTGGTTGGTTAAGAAATGTTTATTCCTTTTATAATATTGAATTACCAAAAACTATAAAATTCTATTCGGGATTTTTAATTGGTGATAAAACTCTACAACCTTATGGATATACAAATCACGTTATTAAAAAAATTTCATTAAAAGGAAAAAATATGAATAATTATTATCCAAGTAACACTTTTTTATCAGAACTCGAATCTTTATTAATTAAATCTAATAATTATAAAGTAAATGAATTAATTGTTAATCCAAATGAAATAAATTTACCAAGATCAATTCATAATCAAGACATAATAGATAATGTAGTTCGATTATATTATTTAAGACAATACGGAATACAATATCAATATAACCAAAATATTTCTACAAATCAACAAAGTAATTTACAAAGATTACACAATTTACGACGTGAAATTGATATACCTTCTAACTGTTCTAGTAATCAAACATCTTCTAATTGCTCTTTTGATAATACTATTAATAACAATTGGAATAAACATTTCTATAATGACATTTTAAACAAAATAAATAATATGGAATTTATAGACTTTTTAGAAAACAATGATTATGATAATTTATTATCAGAAAATATTATATATATAAATTTAGTCGATGCATCAGCTGTTAATACAGTTATAGAATGTATTGTACGTGCTACTCCAATAATTGTAAATAAACACCCTGCCATCGTTGAATTATTAGGAGAAACTTATCCATTATATTTTACATCAAAAAACGATGATTATAATAGTATTAATTTAGAAATTAATAATATGTTAAAAACAGATCGATTAATACGTCGAGCACACTACTACTTAAAACGACAAAATCTAAACAAATTTAAAATCACAACATTTATAAATAATTTTTCAAAGTTACTTTTAAACGATTAACATCAAAACAGGACTTGCGCCTACAAATACTTATATTTTTATAAATTTATATATCTTTATAAAAGTATATTTTTGTTATTATTATATATTATTTATTATTTATTATTTATCAATTCTCCCCTTTTTGTATTATTATAAGCTTGTTGTTAAAGCACGGAATTTTATTGTACTAGATGCAAATCCACCTTGAGAAACACTTGTGTATAATAATTGACCATTTCCATCAATACTAAATATGTGTCCTGTGTTATCTCCAATATAAGAGCTGTTAATTATCCAAGCTCCAGTAGTTGATTGTAGACCCTTAATTTCATAATTAGAGAATAAGCTTGTACCAACACTTTTTACAACATCAACAGAAACAATAGCATTAAATGATCTCACGATGTCATTACTAAATGTAAATCCTGTAATATTTGCTGGACTAAGAATACCATTTCCACATGTAAAGCTCTTTTCTTGAGAAATATCCCCTAAACTTGGTGTAACATTAACAGTATTAACGTATAATTGTTTAGAAATAGAAGCTCCACCTAAAACAGTTAAAGTTCCACCATTTGTAGCATTAACTGCATCCACAGTGCTTGTAAAGTTAACAACACTTGATGCATGTAAAGTTGCTGAAGTAATGTTTGTAGAAACTAAATCTGTAATAATTGCTCCACCAGAAGTAAATGCAGTGTTTACAAGATTCGTAATAACAGCTCCACCAGAAGTAAATGCAGTATTAACAATGTTTGATGCAGTTTCATTTGTAACTGCTGCATTAGTAATAATTGCATTAGTGGAAGTCATATTTGTATTCAATAAATTACTATTAGTTTCGTTAGTAGAAGCAACATTAGTGATAATTGCATTAGTTGAAGTAATGTTAGTGTTCAATAAATTAGTATTAGTTTGGTTAGTTGAAGCAATGTTAGTAATAATAGCATTAGTTGAAGTAATGTTGGTGTTCAATAAATGAGATACAACTGCATTAGTTGAAGTCATATTTGTATTCAATAAATTGCTATTAGTTTCATTAGTTGACACTACGTTTGTTATAATTGCATTGGTTGAAGTAATGTTTGTATTTAGTAAATGAGATACAACTGCATTAGTTGAAGTAAAGTTAGTATTTAATAAATTACTATTTGTTTCATTAGTTGACACTACGTTTGTGATAATTGCATTGGTTGAAGTAATGTTAGTGTTTAGTAAATGAGATACAACTGCATTAGTTGAAGTCATATTTGTGTTCAAGAAATTGCTGTTAGTTTCATTAGTTGATACTACGTTTGTGATAATTGCATTAGTTGAAGTAATGTTAGTGTTCAATAAATGTGACACAACTGCATTGGTTGAAGTAAAGTTGGTATTTAATAAATTACTATTAGTTTCATTTGTTGAAAGAACATTGGTAATTACAGCTCCCCCAGAAGTAAATGCAGTATTTACTAGATTTGAAACAGTTTCATTTGTCACTGCAGCATTAGTGATAATTGCATTTGTTGAAGTAAGGTTGGTATTTAATAAATTACTATTTGTTTCATTTGTAGTTGCAAGATGTGTAATAATACCTTGAGATGAACTAATGTTAGTATTTAGTAAATTAGTGATTGTTGCATTTGTAACAGCAGCATTAGTTAAACTTAAAGTGCTAGCAGTAAGATTTGTTGCCACAATATTTGTAGATGTCAAATTAGTAGAATATAATGCAGCACTTGATACACTTGTACTAATTATTGCAGTTCCATTAACATCTAATGTAGCAGTTGGAGCAGTCGACCCAATACCAACACTTCCACCAGTTGTATAAATTGATCCAAGTGTGTTACTGTTTCCAACTGCAGAGAATACGGTACTAGCCAATACAACTCCAGCAGAAACATTTGTATCAACTAAATTAGTTGCAGTAATGTTCACAACAGTAAGAGTACCAGCTACGTTAATGTCTCCAGAAAGATACACAGATCCAGCAGATACAGTTGTTGATGCAACAAGAGATGAAGTAACAGTTGCATAATTTCCAAAACTTGCATTAATTGTACCAGCAGTCATATTTGACACAAGAATATTTGTACCAGTCATATTTGTATTCACTAAATGAGATACAACTGCATTAGTTGAAGTCATATTTGTGTTTAATAAATTACTATTAGTTTCATTAGTTGACACTACATTTGTTATAATTGCATTAGTAGAAGTAATGTTAGTGTTTAGTAAATGAGATACAACTGCATTAGTTGAAGTCATATTTGTATTTACAAAATTACTATTAGTTTCGTTAGTTGATACTACGTTTGTGATAATTGCATTAGTTGAAGTAATGTTGGTGTTCAATAAATGTGATACAACTGCATTAGTTGAAGTCATATTTGTATTTACAAAATTACTATTAGTTTCGTTAGTTGATACTACGTTAGTAATAACTGCTCCACCTGAAGTAAATGCTGTATTCACAAGATTTGAAACAGTTTCGTTTGTTACAGCTGCATTAGTGATAATTGCATTAGTTGAAGTAATGTTAGTATTCAATAAATGAGATACAACTGCATTAGTTGAAGTCATATTTGTATTCAAGAAATTACTATTAGTTTCGTTAGTTGATACTACGTTAGTGATAATTGCATTAGTTGAAGTAATGTTGGTGTTCAATAAATGTGATACAACTGCATTCGTTGAAGTAACATTTGTATTTAGTAAATTAGTATTAGTTTGGTTAGTTGAATCAATGTTAGTAATAATTGCATTAGTTGAAGTAATATTTGTGTTTAATAAATGAGATACAACTGCATTAGTTGAAGTAACATTTGTATTTACTAAATTAGTATTAGTTTGGTTAGTGGAAGCAATATTGGTTATAATTGCATTAGTTGATGTAATGTTTGTATTTAATAAATTAGTATTAG
>Ga0102863_1000332_pt1 | contig 12597 bp, 10 predicted proteins | sample Colrivmet1449A02_FD_78451 | JGI IMG/M metagenome (GOLD analysis project Ga0102863, IMG submission 78451) | Estuarine microbial communities from the Columbia River estuary - metaG 1449A-02 | ecosystem: Environmental > Aquatic > Marine > Intertidal zone > Estuary | place: USA: Columbia River...
ACTACCAGATTCTAAACGATTTAATAACAAAATATTATCTTCAAATTCTATAACATTAGTATTTAAAATAGTTGTATTACCTTCTACATAAAGATTTCCCTTAATAAGACCATCACCATTTAATGTTAAATTACCAAATGTAGGAGATGATCCTTCTTTGACACTTTGATCAAGTAAAGAGTCGTGACGCGAAACTAATCCATTAATATTTTGATATGATATTTTATTATTGACAACAGGTTTAGTCATATATATTAATATAAGTAAAAAAATTAAATATTCTAAATAAACATTACTTTATTTATAATAATATTAATTAATTTCAAAACATTACATTTAAATAATTAATATCAAAACTAGGGTCAATAATTACTACTATATAAACTATAACAATAACAATTTACTTGCAGGCGGAGCCTAGTTTTGAAGCTACGCTACTTTTGTGAAAAGTAATAATCTAAAATGATACCATTGGTTGTTTTTTTATATCCTCTAATTTCAAGCTCTCCAGTATCTATTTTTAAATGACAGTTTTTACATAAACTGACTAAATTAAAACGTTTGTTTTTATGATAATGTTTATTGATAACAAAACCATGTTCGTCGCAATTTTTTTGTTCTTCTATATGATGTGTATCTAAAGGTATGGAATTTTTAGTTGGGGTATATCCACAAGTTTCGCAATGATTTGTAATTTTTTTTTTATTATAGTTACTCTTTTTACTACTCAATATACTTTGTTTATTATTTACTATTTCATTTCTTATTTCAAAAGATATATCTATAAAATTTGAATTTTGTATAATATTAGAACAAACTTCTAAACCATATAATGTGCTACCAGAACCATGTTTTAAATATCTTGTAAATATAATTTTATCATTTTCAATATCAACACTTAAGTGACAGATATTTAATTTACACTCATTTTGTATAGATTTAATATTTGGTAACTCGTGAAGATGAGTAGTAAAGAAAAATTTTGTATTTGTTTTAATTAATTCTAGAATAGTTGAAGCAACAATTGCTGTACTACTATTAACTTCAGTTCCTCTACATAATTCATCTGATAAAACTAAAGTAGATTCTTTACTACAATTTAATATTTTTTTTAAACCACACATTTCGCTTATAAAACTAGATTTACTTGCAAATAAATTGTCAGTTAAATCTACTTGTGATATAAGTGTACTAAATGGAGAAAATATAAAACTTTTACAAGGTACATAAAGACCACATTGTGCTAAAATAAGGTTAATTCCTAATGCTCGTAATAAACTACTTTTACCAGATGAATTTAAACCATATAATAATATTCCTAAATTATCATTATCAAGAGTTATATCATTAGGAATATATTCAGTATCATCTGTTATTATTTCTATTATAGGATGTCTCATAGCTACAGCCGTAATATATGAAGTCTTTGTTGTATCTAAATTAGGCTTACAATATCGATAACGTTTAGAACATAGTAAATTACTTTGAACAACATCAATTATTTCAATAAATTTGGTTAAATTTAAAAAAATGTCATTATATTTTGTTGAATATTCTGATAATTTTAAAAGATAATTAATTTTAACCTTTTTCACTAATAATTCTCTTGTATTTATTAAATTATTAGAATGTTTTGTAAATTCGTTTGTATAAAATTTAGCAGTATTACTTGTAAAACGTACGTTGAAATTTTTAGTAGAAACTTTACGTTTTTCTAATTCATTAATTAATTTTTGATAACGGATTTTTGTACATGTAAAAAAATATCCATCGTTATCTGTGAATCCAATTTTAATAGGTTGATTAATAATTGTTTCATATTCTTGTTTTATTTTGTCTATTGCGTTTTCAATATCTTTTATATTATTTTGAATAACATCTAATTCTTTAATTACATCTCGTTTGAAAAAATTTACTATTTCGTCTTTATTCGTATATAAACTAATAGATCTCATTTGTGTCAAATCAAAACAATTTTTGTAATCTACGATGTAGTCATTAAAACTATTTAATATTTGGTCGTTTGGAACTATTTGTTTTAAATAACATAGGTCTTTGTGATCCAAGATTAAATTAAATAATTCTATAATTTTAATGTAATTAACTGTTAATTTTTCAAATTCATAAGGATGTAATGCTTGTAATCCCATTTTTCTATGTAATCTTTCAAAATCAATTAAATTAGTTAAAGTTTTACTAGTGTCATTTAACAAAGAAAATTTGTCTAACTCTTCTGTTAAATTATAACGTTGTTCAATAATTTCTGGTTTTTTAAATGGTTTTGATAAAATATTCTTTAAATGTCGTTTCCCAATAGCAGTTTTAGTAAAATTAATAACGTCAAATACACTAGAAATTTTTGAATTAGTATTTAAATTAGTTGGTAATATTGACAATTGTGTTAACGTATTTAATTCTAAAACTAAATTTTCAGAATCTCGTATTATTTTAGGTAATGATAAATTTGTAACATATTTATGATCATGTTTTGCCATAAAGTCTAAAATATACATGAAATTTAAAACAGATAATTCTTTATCAGATAAAGCTAAATATTCAATTGGTGTTAACATACCAAAATTTATATTACGGTAAATTTGTTTAAAATATGTATTTTGAAATTCGAGGTTCGTGTATTGTTTATATTTATCTGAATCTTTAGTAACAATATCGCATTTATAATTAAAAATACTATAATTTGACAGGTCATCGAAATATTTATTAATTAGTTTATACCATTCATCTTTTAAAGTTGAATCTTGACTTTCGTCGCATTTAAAAAAAATTCTCATTTCTCTTATATGATATCTTAATAAAATACGACTTATTTCGTCTAAACCAAGTTGAAATTCATTTAATCGAAACCGTATAAAGTTTTCAGTAATTTCAATTTCGTTAGTAGTATTATTTATGCTGCAAATTGAGTAAATTAAAGTATTGTGTGTACTTAAAATACCAGTTAATTTATGATTTACTGGGATTATTTCAATAAAAATAGATAATAAATTATATTCTGTATCAAAATATGTTTCATAATCAGGTGATTTTAAACAAGGAGAATGAACAGCTGTAATACCTCTTTTAACTAATTTTCCTTTAGAATTTTGACTAGATTCTAATTGGTCAACTATTATTACAGTATAATTATTTTCTAATAATGGATTTAAATATTTAGATAAATATGGTATTCCAAAACCACAAAAGTCTGGATTATCTCTTGTAGAATGTCCTAATTCATTCCTTTTAGTTTTATTTTTATTAGAAAATTCACATCTAATTATTTCTGATATTTTTTCAGCATTTCCTATTTTTTCATTTATGTTATTTACACTATACACTTCATAAAAACTTCCACATGCATAAAAAACACAAATGTTTTCTCCGTATTCTTCAATGCATTCTTTGTAAATATTAAAATAATCATCTATCATATCATGAGGCATCTTGATATAATTAATTTAGTTATGTTTAAATTACTTTATTTGGGGGTAAATGAATCGTTGTTATTTCAGTAGTGTTAGTATCTAATAATTTTTCTACTAATACTACTGTATAATTATTTTTTAACAAGTTTGGTATTTCATTATACAATGATTTTTTATTAATATATTTAATTTGATCGTAATTTATACGATCAAGCAGTCTTACTTCTATATTATTTAAATCTATATGAAATAAAATACACGTTCTATAACCATATAATTCTATACAATAATTATCAAATAAATGTGTATTATTTATATTAATTTTTATATTATCTGATTTATTTTCAATAATACGTATAGTATCACGTGTATTTATTAAACATTTTTTATTATTTAAACTATAAGAAGTAGTTTCCATATAGTTAAAAATTAAAATTAAATATTAGTTTAAACTTATTTAATTTTAATTAATATTATTTTTTTTATTTATTTATTATATAATATAATAAAATAATAATGGACTATTTAAAAACTATTCAGTTAAAGACAGAAATGGGAGTTAATCAAGTTTTAGCAAATCCTTACATTATGGCCGTACTTAAAATATCATTGGCTCTTTATGCATCTCAAATTGCACCAAGAGCACCTGATTTTTTACAAAAATTTTTTTCAAACATCTTTGCTAAAATCTTTTTAATATTTGTAATTGTTTATTTAAGTGAAAAAGATTTCCAATTGTCTATATTAATTGCTGTAGCTTTTGTTTTATCAATGAATGCTTTATCAGGAAGAGGAATGTTTGAAACATTTGCTGATTATACTGGAAAATATGTTCCAGAAGGAGGATTTACTTTAATTGAACCAAAAACTATGATTTATCCTGGATGTCAAAATATAACTATGGATGATTTGTACAAAGCATTTGAAGGAGATAGATTAAAAATGCAATCTGCAGTTCAATATACATTTAAACAATTAATGGCAAAAACAAAATCCGAAAATTCTAAAGAATTATTAATAAAAATAGCTTATGCAGCAGGATTACCTTATAATTTAAGCTTTAGTAAACCTGAAACTGCTCCTTATATTGCTACTTTATTAGTAAATTATGGATATAATATTAAGGATGATTGTCAACCACCTTATAAATAGTTACAATCACTTTTTAAGAAAAAGTGATATCAAAAAAGGTTGGCGCCATAAAGATATATATAGTAGTATTTGCAGGCGTAAGCCTAGTTTTTGAAGCTACGCTACTTTTTTAAAAGTTACTTGATAAATAAAAAATGAATTTTGAATATGGTTATTTGTATTTTAATATAATAAGTATTAAAATATGTATAATGGATATTGGAAGGTAAATGAAAATTATAAACGTGGTGATGTAATATATGTTTGTACTTTAGCTGAATATTATATTTGTATTAATGACCATATATCTGATAGATTAACATTTCCTAATAAAGAAGATTTATATTGGATGTATATTTCTAATAATTTTTTAAATTTTTTAAAAACTGTTGATGATATACCATACAATACAGAAGAAAATAAACACGAATTAAATGTATTAGTTGATAATATTGTAAAAAATGCTTTAAGTGATAGTAAAAATAATTTAAAATACAATAAACCTAGACCTCCTATATATTTAAAGAGATCTTTATCGAATAATAGACAACCTAAAGAACGTAAAGAACACGAAGAACGTAAAGAATTAAAACGTAAACTAAGAATTGTTGAAGATGAAATATATCATTATAAACGTCAAAAGAATGGAGGTGATTTAATGGATAGTTTAAAAAATAAATTATTGTGCATGAATTTAAATATAGAAACAAAATCTTTTTTATTAGATAAATATGAAAGTATTACAGGTTCAAGTAGTAGTGACAATACAAAAGCATTAAATTGGTTAAATACAGTAGTTAAAATACCTTATGGAAAATATAAAGATATGAATGTAAAATCGTCAGATAACATTGATAAATTAAAAATGTTTTTTAAAAGGGTTAAGGATAAATTAGATGAAAATATTTATGGATTAGAAAATGTAAAAGATGAAATTTTAGAATTTGTAGCAAGAAAAATTACAAACCCCAATAGTAAAGGTCATGTTTTAGCACTTTATGGGGCAGGGGGTATAGGAAAAACAAAAATTATAAAATCTTTAGCAGAAGCATTAGATTTACCATTTTATCAAATAAATTTCGGAGGGTTAAATGATGTATCAGTTTTAACAGGTCATAGTGAAACATATATAGGTTCTAAATCAGGTAAACTTGTTGAAATTTTAACATGTAGTAATTATATGAATCCTATAATATATTTAGATGAAATAGACAAAATAAGTGAATCGAGATCTACAGAAATTTTTGGAATTTTAACTCATTTATTAGATGAAGAACAAAATGCAGAATTTCAAGATAATTATTTATCAAATATTAAAATAGATTTATCAAAAGTATTTTTTGTTATTGCATTTAATGATATATCAAAAATTGATCGTATTTTATTAAATCGTTTAAAAGTTATTTATATAGATCCTCCTAATATAGAAGACAAAGTAATTATTTGCCAAACTAAATTAATTCCTAATATATTAAAAACTATTAAATTGAAAAATGGGTTTAATATAATATTAGAACGGGAATTGATAGAGTATATAATATCATGTAAAACGCAAGATGATAAAGGTGTTAGACAATTACAAAAAAATATAGAAAAAATTTTTAATCGATTGAATTATGATATTTTAATAGATAATTTAGATTTAGTTAAAAAGGAAAAGGTACAAGATTCAGATGATATTACATTAGTTATAACAAAATCATATATAGATAAAGTTATACAAATAAATAATAATAATGATAAAATTTATTTACAAATGTACAATTAATTTACCAATTAATTTACCAATTAATTTACCAATTAATTTACCAATTAATTTACCAATTGATTTACCAATTAATTTACCAATTAATTTACCAATTGATTTACCAATTAATTACGTATTATTAACATATAAATAGCTATTAAAATAAAGAATAAACCAATATAAGTATATCTTTTTTTTTTACTAATAATATCTATAATATATTTTGGCCATGGTGTATCATTCGGTTTTTCGAACATGTTATTAAAAAATTCTATAAAATCTGATGAAATTTGTTGATTAATATTAACTTGATATTCTTGAGTTTCTTGTATTTGAGATTCTTGAGATTTTTGTATTTGAGATTTTTGTATTTGAGATTCTTGAGATTCTTGAGTTTCTTGTAATTGTGGTTGAAAATTAACTGGTATAAGTGTATTTGTTGTTATAGAACTAGGTTTTTGTTGTAATATAGGGATTGGATTATGTATATTAACAATCATATTAATATTACTTTTTAAAAAAAGTAATATCAAAAACATTAGTTTTTTAAATAAAAATTAATTATTTTCATAATCTTTCCATGTTTAAATAATTGTCTTCTTCTTCAGATTCATCTTTATCGATTTTTATGGATGTTAAGTATGTATTTTGGTGGTGTTCTTGATTAAGGTTAGTTAAAAAAGTTTGGAAATAAACTAATCTTTGTCCGATATCTCTTATTGTTGTATTAATTTTTAAAATAAGAATATCGATTTGTGATGCTATGTTATGATCTGTTTGATAAGTAAATTTTAAATTTTCAATACCTAATTTAGCATGTTCCATTTCTGTAATGATTAAACTTAAATTTTCACAATTTTTAATATATTCGGGTGTTTGTGAAAAGTTTTTATTCATATGTTTAGAGTTAATAATATGATTTAACATTTCTATACTTTCTGTTATTACACTATTAATTTCAAAAATAGCTTGTTTTCTTGAATCGTTTAACATGAACCGTTTAATAGATTGATAAAAGACATCTGATTCTAATGATATTATACCATCATAACTTCTAGATATTCTTCCGTTTTTTTGTATTTTACTAATTATTTTTAAATTAATTAAAAGTTTATCTGGAATCATATATATAATATAACAAATTACTTTTTTATAAATAATTGAACATAAAATGAAAAATAATTAATTTAATTAAAATAATTAAATTAATGCAACAGACAACTGAATTTAAAAGACCAAATTGGGATCAATATTTTATTAATATTGCAAAATTAACAAGTGAAAGAAGTAATTGTATAAAACGTCGTGTAGGATGTGTAATTGTAAAAGACAAACGAATATTATCGTTAGGATATAATGGGACACCAATAAATACATTAAATTGTTACCAAGGTGGTTGTAAAAGATGTATGGATCAATACAATGAATTGGATAAAATTACAGCTAAACATTTAGATTTATGTATGTGTTTACATGCAGAGGAAAATGCAATTTTATTTGTATCAAAAACAGATTTAAAAGATTCTACTATTTATATAACATTAATTCCATGTATAAGTTGTGTAAAAAAAATATTACAATGTCAAATTAAACGTGTTGTATATATAAATAATTATTCAGAAGAATTGGATAAAATTTCAATAGAGATTTTAAAATTAAATAATATAGAAATTATAAAATGGAATGAATAGTAAGTAAAAATTAAATAATATAGAAATTATAAAATGGAATGAATAGTATGTAAAAAATTGAAAAAAGATATATTTATATATATTAATATATATTGAAATGAATAATAATAAAAATTTCATTATTCAAGAAATAAATAATTTAAAAAAGGATATTCAGATTTTGATTAATGAAAAAAAAACATTTGAAGATAAATTAATTATAAAAAAGTATGATGAAGATAAAAAGGTTAAAATGGAGGAATTAAAACGATATACGGAAAGATTAAAAGTTATATATAAACAAGAGCGTGAAGATAAACAAATGAAACTAGATTTAGAATTAGTAGGAAAACAATTAGATAATTTAGATTATAGAAATGCAAAAAAAAATAGTGATAAAACAAAAGCTAAAATAGCTAAGGAACTTCGTCAAAACGCGCATGAAAAATATTTAGAATATTTAGAATTAGAGAAAAAATATTATGAAATTGATCCAAAAGCTTTACCAGGTATACTTTTTTTAAATCAAAAAATTATTAATGAATATGGTATATGTCCATATATTAATCATAATAATATTTTAAATAAAAAGACCGATAATTCAAATGAAAATAATATTGATAATCAAGATATAAGAGATTTAATTTATAATAAAAGATTGGAATGGTTAAGTTTACAAAACGATAATGGTGAATTATATTATAATTTATACGATACATTAATTAATAGAAAGGAGTTATTATCAGTTGATAATGATAAGTTAAATTTAGATGAAAAAATAAATAAATTTATAAATGATATTTTAACAGATGATCAAGTTAAATTATGGGAAAGATGTTTGGCTTTTATAGAAAAATATGTACAAATTAATATAAAAACAAAACGATTAAAAGAAAGTTTTAAAATGTTTATACATGATTTATCTATTTTATATTCAGATGTTAATATTAATTTACATAAATATTTATCATTAAAATATAATTATCATATAGATGTAAACCAATTAAATTCTAAAAACGAAATAAATTTAAATAATGTTGCATTAAGTTATCAATTTGATGAATATATTTCAGAATATCAAAATATTATTGAAATTATAAAAACAAAAACAAAATATATAACAAATACAATTAAAAATTTAAAACAAGATTTATGTTGTTTTTTAACGAAAGAAACCAATTTAAATTCAAATAATAATGAAAATAAAAAAAAAGAACAAAGTTATGTTCAAGTTGGAAAATATTTTAAACGATGGATTCTTTTATCTCAAGACGAACGTTTAGAACGTTTTGAATCATATGCTTTATATTATGTACATACATTTTTATTAGACAAAGATATTATAGATGTTTCTCAAAGAGATGATATAGTAAATACATTATCTGAATTATTAAAAACGGCATATAATTCAAAGAAAATGATTTATAGAGATATAAAATGGAATACTACAAAAGGAATAATAGAATTAGTTAAAACATTAAATTATAACAAAGAATTGGGTTTTGTATTAAAATATACAAAACAAATTATGGAAAAAGGACAAGATAACAACAATTTAATAAAAAAAAAAATATCATTTAGAACTATTATTACAAAAGAATCTGAAAAAATTATAAATGAAGAATTATTATATTTTATAGTAGACCGTATACAAAATGGAGTAACGAGTTCTACAAAAGAAGATAAAGAATCTTTTGCAGAAAAGATCAAGTTAAAATTAAAAATAAAAAGATTAACAATAAATGACAAAGTAAAAATTTTTGAAAAATATGATGAAATATTTTATATTGTTAAAAATAACCAACAATAGTTACATTATTGTAAATAATGTTTAACCATTACTTTTAAAAAAGTAGCGTAGCTTCAAAATAGGGCTCGCGCCTGCAAGAATTACTACTAAATAAGATATAACCTTTTATTTGCAGGCGCGAGCCCTGTTTTGATATTACTTTTTTAAAAGTAATGGTTTTGATGTAACTTTTTTAAAAGTTACTCCATAGGTCTTTCCAATATTTATCTATTAGATTTGATGAATTAGGAAAAAATTTATTAAATATAATTTGATAGTGCATTTCTTCTTTTGTTTTTGGTAAAGGAGTAAATTTTATAGAGTTTAATTGTTGTACATAATTAAAAAAGACAATATCTGAATAAAGTGAATCATAATAATTATGTAAATAACTTGTTAATTTATCAATACAATTATTAATATCTTCACGAGAATTCCATAGGACATCTTTATCTATATAAAGAGAAATATTATTTTCTTGAGTATCATCTATATAATCAAATGCTTTTCTAATAATGTATTTTTCAATTAAATTTTTAGAAGATGCATAAATTTGTGGTCTTTTTAATTTAGGATGAATAGACAAAATAAATTCTACGAAATCCTTGTTTAAAAAAGGGTATCTTATTTCTAATCCAAAATAACCAGCTAATTTGTCAGAACGTAATAAATCGAATTTATGTAAATTTGTAATTAAGTCTACACTTTTAGATTGAAATTCAGAATCATTTAAATTATTAAATTCCTTATAACCACATAATTCATCTAACCCTTCGCCACTTAATAATATTTTAACATCAGTTTTTTCTTTAATATATTTTAATAAAAATAATAATGGTATACTTTTATAAATAGTTAATTTGTCAAATGTTTCTAAACAATTAATAGTATTATTTATTTCTGGTATAATAATATTTATATCATTTATATTAATAATATGATGATGAATATCAATTAAAAATTTGGTTTCTAAAAATTCTACATGTTTTTTAGCATATATTACATCTGAACTATTTTCATTACCTATTGTAAAAACTTGTAATGAGCTTATTATATTTAATTCTATTAAATGTTTACATAAAATACTTAATATAATACAACTATCAAACCCACCAGATAATAATAATCCAATTTTCCGTTCTGTTAATTTCCATTTTGTAATTACGCTATTTGATAATGTTTTTTGTATAGTTTCATAAATAATTGATAATGTGTTTTGATCTGCTTTATTTAATATACATGAATCAAGAGATTTATATTTATCCAAATTATAATAATTTATAAAATCTGTTTTAGATTTATTGATTATAGAATTATTATATGACCAATATGTTCCTGGAGGAACTTCTTGAATAATGTATTCTGGGTTTTTAAATAATTTTGCAGGAATACTTTTAATTTCAGTTGTAAATAAATAAAAAATATTATTTTGATTTAAAGACGTATTTAATGGAATAAATTTTACCATATATAATGGACGTGTTCCAAAACGGTCTCTTACTGCAAATATATTTAAATTTTTTAAATCATATGTGTTTGTATTTTCTGTTAAAATAAAAGAAAATTCACCGTCTAATTCATCTAATGTTTTTTTTAAACTTTCTTCTGAACTTGATGAATTTTGATTTATATATAAAGGTAATATGATTTCAACATCACTATTAGATTGTAAATCCTTATCATTAAAATTATATTTGTCTAATAAATTATTATAATTATATATTTCTCCATTACATAATAAACGTCTTTTTACTCTAGTTCTTAATTCAGGATATTTTGACATTTTCCATTTTATTGGATCTTCAAATGGTTGAGATCCATCAATAGTTAAATCATTAATACTAGATCTATGATAACCGTACATAAATTGTAATGGAATGTATTCAGTAATTTCTCTTCTTGATAAATACATTTGTATTTGATTTATATTATGACTATTAAATATTGGACCTTCATCATATATTATTTTAGTATCATCTTCACCCCTACACTTCATATTCATAAAACCCTTGGTAAAAGTTATATCTATTGGTGAGTTTTTAAAGTTATGAATACAAAAATAAAGTGCTCCCATATATTATTAAATAATATTTAATTATTTAATATTAAACAATGTCTATATGTTATTATTTAATTATATCTTATTTGATCGTTTTTTAATATTATATACTTAATATCAACATTTTCATTATTAATTACATTGTAATAACTGTCAAATGATGTATTATTACTTAAACATAATTTTTTAATAGTTGTTTTATAAAAATGTTTTTGCATATTTTTAGATTTATTTAATTTATGAATTAATAATTTATTATGTCCTAATACGTTAAAAGTTTTATCTAAATTATAATCTTCACCGGCTATAACAATTACGTGTATATTTTTAGAAACTAATGTATGTAAATCTTTATGTTTTAAAGGTTTAGTTAATGTTTTATTATCTATAATATATATAGTTCTTTTATCTAAATTATCTAGTTTTTTAATTTTTTCTCTAGATAATTGTTTTTTTACATCAAAATTTGTAAAAAATAGATAAGGATTATCTAATAACATTTTTGTAAAAAATTTTTTATTTTCTACACTTGTAATAACATGAATACTATTATCATATATATTATTAACATCCTTCATTAAACCTAATTTATAAAATAAATCACTTAAAATATTAATACTATCGTTTATTTCATCATTAACTATTAATATATTACTTTTATAAAAATCTGATGGCCTTAATATATATTTTTTTATAGGTAAATCTTTATTTAATGAATTTGATGACGATAATGAATCTGATGACGATAATGAATCTGATGACGATAATGAATCTGA
>Ga0102863_1000335_pt1 | contig 12550 bp, 10 predicted proteins | sample Colrivmet1449A02_FD_78451 | JGI IMG/M metagenome (GOLD analysis project Ga0102863, IMG submission 78451) | Estuarine microbial communities from the Columbia River estuary - metaG 1449A-02 | ecosystem: Environmental > Aquatic > Marine > Intertidal zone > Estuary | place: USA: Columbia River...
TACAAAAAAGAACTTTTAGGTGAGCGTAAGTCTTCGGTTTCGAGACATTATGCCTACATGAAAATATCGGAAGGTTGTGATAGACCATGTTCTTTTTGTGCAATACCGCTGATGCGAGGCAAGCATGTTTCTAAATCTATTGATGAGTTAGTTGCAGAGGCTAAGGGACTTGTGCGCGATGGAATTAAAGAAATCATGCTTATAGCACAGGATTCTACCTATTACGGAATAGACTTGTATGGCGAGCGAAGACTTCACGAACTTATGGACAGGCTTAGTGATATTGAAGGTCTAGAATGGCTTAGATTACATTACGCATATCCGTCTAAGTTTCCTTTTGAGGTATTGCCTATTATAAATAGCAAACCTAACATTTGTAAATACTTAGATATTCCTATTCAGCATATTTCAGATAATGTACTCAAAACCATGAGACGAGGAATTACAAAACGCCGTACAGAAGAGGTATTGGATAGAATTAAAGCAGAGGTTAGTGGTATTGCCCTGCGTACTACCTTATTGGTAGGCCATCCTGGAGAATATGAACAAGATTTTGAGGAATTGAAATCATTTGTAGAGCAGTATAAGTTTAATAGACTTGGTGTGTTCACATACTCTCATGAGGGTGGAACGCACGCTGGCACACTAGAAGATCACGTCGCAGAAGAAATAAAAGCTGCAAGAGCAGAAGAGATTATGGGTATCCAACATGATATTTCATTTATGCATAATCAGGCATTAGTGGGTACTGAGCAAAAGATTATCATTGATAGGATAGAAGGCGATTTTTATATGGGACGTACCCAATTTGATTCTCCCGATGTAGATAACGAAGTTTTACTTCCTTTAAGCAGCGGATATTTGAGATTGGGCGATTTTGTGAACGTTCGTATTACAGAAGCAGAGCCATTTGACTTGATTGGTCAGTTATTGTAATATGCATGTAGAGCATATACATAGACGAGAAACATTTTTTCATAACGACTTTTTAGAAGCCTACTATTTTTCTGATCGATTAAATCACCTCAGGACATACACTCCTTCAATTTCAGAAATTGAGCAAGCTATTCATGCTAAATTTAATTTTAGCGGTGAAAGAAGAGCAATACTTGTAGCAGACTTGTTTAAACAATATAAAGATGCGGAAATAGATCTGCCTGAAAATTCATTGGTGTTAAAAAACATTAAGTCGATTGAATTAGAGAATACATTTACCATCACCACCGGTCAGCAAATTCACGTTGGTTTAGGTCCACTTTATGTCTTTTATAAGATTATGGATGTTTTGGCTATTGTAGCTGAATGCAAGGAGCTTCATCCAAACTATAATTTTGTTCCTGTATTTTGGATGGCTACGGAAGATCATGATTTACAAGAAATTCAGTCAGTAAATGTTTATAACCAGTCATTTACGTGGGGCACAAGGCAAGCTGGTGCAGTTGGACGAATGAACACTGCTGGTATTTCGGAACTTTTTGATGAGTTGAAAACCAAAATGAACTTATCGGAAGCTCAACTTAGGTTTATTGAAGCGTCTCAAATGGCTTACGGCCAAAGCTCCAATCTTTCATCCGCGTTTAGAACGTTGTTACATACTTACTTCTCAGAACAAGGCCTGGTAATAATAGATGCCGACAGTGAAAACCTTAAAAAAGAGTTTATCCCGGTACTTAAAGATGAATTGAAAGGCCTGAATTATGAATCGTTATTAATTTCAACGCTAGCCCTTGAAAAAGAAGGTTTCCAAAGGCAACTCGTTATCCGGGAGTGCAATTTATTTAAGCTTGGCGAACATCAAAGAGAAAAACATAATGTCATGAATGATGAAGAAGATGTTCTTGATCAATATGTAAAGCAAAATGTTTTCAATCTAAGTCCGAATGCTGCTTTACGACCATTGTATCAGGAGTGGATTTTACCCAATTTGGTGTATGTAGGAGGTGCAAGTGAAGTTAATTATTGGACACAACTTAAAGGATTGTTTGATAATTATGAGATACCCGTACCAATTGTCCATTTAAGAACGTCTAATATAATTATTCCAGAGCAACTACTGCACGAAAGTACGGACGTTGATGTGACGGATTTCTTTAAAAGTGATCAATCGTTAATATCTACAGTAAATAAGGAGCAGGATAAGTTGTTTCACACTATGAGACAGAACTTCGAAGACTTAAAAAACCACGTATACGCTCATCAGAATCTGGTAGAGAATAATCTGACAGGATTTAATTTGGATGCTAAAGTTTCAAAAATGATTGAAAAATTGGATGAAATTAATGCGTTAACCGAAAAGCAATTAGTGAGCAAAAGTCAAACGAATCCAACGCTAAATAGATTATTAAAAACAAAGAAAAAATACTTCAATTCTGAGCTAATTCAAGAACGCACAGAGGATGTTATTACCTATGCACATGTATTCGAAACTAAGATTGAACAATTAAAGCCACACTTTGGAATATCTAGGTTTCAAGAAATTGGAATAATCAAGACGTAAAGACCCGAAAGTCTTGTAAGGGTAGAATTTTAATCTATTTTTGTTGCAATATTAAAATCAAAGAAAACAACAATATGAAACAGCTTAAATTTCTCACATTGATAATCGCTGTATTTAGCTACACTGCATCTACAGGTCAGACTAGCTATTTTACTCAATTTTCAAAAGCAAATAAATGGTCAGCGGGTGTACAGTTGAGTCCTAATTATTCATCAAATGACGCTGATGGTATTCTCAGCTTTGGTGGTGGAGCTCATGTGAAATATTCTCTTGGCCAATCGTTCGGACTTAATCTAAATGCAGACTTAGGTTCTCTTAAAGGTGAAAAATTAAGTTCATCCTATGAATATACTAATAAGTACAAACAAGTTGACATTACCGGCATGTACACAATTGGTAATATATCCTTCATTAGACCATTAAGAGATATTCAATTGTATACGTTTTTTGGACTAGGTATAATGTTTTCAGATGTTAATGCTTCTTTTGGTGAAAAAGGAGGCAATTTAGCGGATACCAAAATAGAGAATAACGAGAGCAATGCTGTAGTACCAATCGGATTTGGCCTTAAGAAAAATATTAATGAAAAATTTGATTTTGGAATCGAATATAAAGATAATTTTGTTCAGGGTGATATGGTTGACGGTTATAATTACGTGACTTTTGCCAATAGGAATAATGATCAATATCACTCTTTAAATTTTAAAGTATCCTTCAAATTTGGTGACAAAGAACAAACAGCTCACATGGATTGGTTGAACCCTCTAGAGACAATTTATGAAGATATTGACTCGTTGTTTATGGTTACTGCTAAATTACAAAATGATTCGGATAAAGATGGTGTAGCTGATATGTTCGACCAAGAAGCAGAAACAGATTGCGATAAAGTGTATGGAAACGGCAAAGCAGTAGACTCTGACGGTGATGGTGTGAATGATTGTAAAGATCTTGAACCATTTTCGATGTCTAAAGATGTAGATGAGAATGGTGTTGCTATAGATTCTGATGGCGATGGTGTTCCAGACAGCTTAGATGAAGAGCCTAATTCTCCAGCAGGTGAAATTGTGAATGTAAGAGGTGTTGCTGCTAAAAACGGCGCTTGTTGTGATTGTGATAATGTTACTCTTCCATCTGTAATATTTGAAAATGGTAGTGCTCGTTTAGCACCATCTTCATTCGGTATTCTTTATTCGATAGCTGAAAAAATGAAATCATGTCCAGGTCTTACTTTAAACGCTACAGGTTATACAACTAGCAAGGCTGGAGAACAAATCGCTAACAAAAGATCTACTGCTATTGTGGATCATTTAGAAGCTAACTACGGCATAGAACGAGGTAGAATTAAAACAATTTATTCTACTAGCAAAGGCGTAGAGTTTAGTAATAGAAGAATTGATCTTGGACAGGTAGATAACTAAGTCTCTCTCAGAATTAAAAAATATAAAAGGACAAAGGGCTTCAATGAAAATTGAAGCCCTTTTTATTTTGTATAATTGCAGTTAGAATGAAAAAATTAATTGCGTTAATGATATTTGTATGTCTGGGAATAGGCGTAAAGGCTCAAAAGAGAAACGAAGTTGCCTTGGTTATATCACCGCTTAAATTTAAGGATGCTGCCAGTTATCAAGCCCTTTACCGTCATGGATTAAAAAATGAAAACTTGTCATTACGCGGTGGGGTTAGAGTCTTAATAAATACAAATAAGGAAATTAGGTCTGATACATTGTCTACTCGTTCGGGTACCGTTCAATATGACCTCTCTGCCGGTGTACAGTATAAGTTACCCATTTCAAGTCTAGATAAAATATATCTGTATGGTGCGAGCGATGCATACTTCAATTCTGAATTTGATCAAAAAGCATATGAAACTTACTACGGTTATTACTGGTCTTTTGGGGTCAAACCTATTTTTGGTTTAAGCTACGAGCCATTTGATAATATAAGGCTTTCACTAGAGTCTCGTGGTGATTTTAATATTAATCTACAAGATTACAGTGCACCAGGCGAAAATAGGGATCAACGATTTAATTTTAATCCTGCAAAGCAATTGGCTTTGGGTTTCGGCTACTTGTTTTAAAAACTATTAGTAAGAGCAATAAAGCTATCGGCATCAAGAGATGCTCCGCCTATAAGCCCCCCGTCTATGTCTGAGCAACTAAATAGCTCGTTTGCATTAGAAGGTTTTACACTACCTCCATACAGTATAGAAATAGAATTAGCCGTAATTTCACTGTATCTATTGGCAATTGTATTTCGTATAAATGCGTGCATTTCTTGAGCTTGTTCTGGCGAAGCTGTTTCACCGGTTCCAATGGCCCATACTGGTTCATAAGCTATTACACAATCCAGTATTTCTACCTCGTTAAGTTGAAAAAGGCCTTGTTCTATTTGTAGTCTTATCGTTTCAAAATGTTCATTCTCTTGTCGTTGAGCTAGTGTTTCTCCACAGCAATAAATAGGGGTTAGACCATGTTTTAAAACATTATTTACTTTGAAAGAAATAGCTAAACTATCTTCTTGAAAATATTCTCTTCTTTCGCTATGGCCTAGAATGATGTATTGTACACCCACGCTTTTTAGTATTTTAACAGACACTTCACCCGTAAAAGCTCCTTCGTCCTGCTGATGGCAGTTTTGTGCAGCAAGAGCGATGTTTGTGTGACTTAGCATAGTCTTAAATGTGTTAAGATGCGTAAACGGAGGTGCTATAATTGAGGTTACATTCTTGTTAACATTTTTATCAAGTAAATTGCTAATCAATTCTGTCCCCTCATTCAGGTCTAGATTCATTTTCCAGTTTCCTGCTACTATTTTTTTTCTCATGTATTTATTGATTTTGATTCCCAAAAGCGTTGTTTAGCGGAATCTTTAAAAATGGTTGTTAATATATCTTGGTCTACTTGATCAAAATTTAAACCGCGACGCTGCAAAACTATACTTGCAGTTTCAAATGCTTTAGGTACTTCATACGTGGCAAAGCCCGTTGATCCTCCCCATGTAAATGACGGTATATAGTTTCTAGGGAATCCTGCACCAAAAATATTAGCAGATACTCCTACTACTGTCCCGGTATTGAACATGGTATTTATTCCACATTTACTATGGTCGCCCATTATAAGACCACAAAACTGCAAACCGGTATTCACAAATCTGTTTTTGGTATAATTCCATAATTTTACTTGGGCATAGTTGTTTTTAAGATTTGAACTATTTGTATCAGCTCCTAGATTACACCATTCGCCTATTACCGAATTACCCAAAAATCCATCATGACCTTTATTGCTAAAGCCATAAAAAACAGTATTGCTAACTTCACCTCCAACTTTACTATGAGGTCCTACGGTAGTGTCACCGTATATTTTAGCTCCCATTTTAATAGTGGAATGTTCACACAATGCAAATGGTCCGCGTATTAAGCTGCCCTCCATAATTTCGCTGTTAGCAGAGACGTAAATAGGTCCGTGAGTAGAGTTCAGAACGCTTGCCTCGACAGTTGCTCCTTCTTCCACAAATATATTATCACCTATTAGAGTATTTGTCTCAGAAATAGGTTGAGAAATTCTCCCAGCCGTTAAAATTTTATAGTCGGCTTTTATTTCTTGACCATTTTTTAAAAAAATGTCAAACGTGTAATTTATTAAATCACCCTGGAAATCAATCTTTTTAACACTTTTAGCTACCTCTTCTAAAAAATCAAATCTCGAAAGATGTTGTGATCCTCTGTAAGCGATAAGTGTTTCCCCGTCAAAAATAGCTTCATCTGAAGTTAAATTATTTAAGATATCAAGTATCTCGTCGTTTGGTAAACATCTTCCATTTAGATACAAATTATCAGAACCAAATGTAGCACCGTATTTAGTACTTAAATAGTCTTGAGTTAAAAAAGAAAAATCTCCAGCTAAGTGATGTTTCCATTTTTCAGTAATGGTAAGAATGCCTAAGCGCAAATCAGCACAAGGCCTGGTATAGCTAAGGGGTAGTAGATCGCTTCTACTATTGTCGTCAAAGAGTATAATATTCATAAAAAAAGGCTCTCCAAATATAGAGAGCCTTTAGTATAATTTTAAGATTTTGGTTAATTCTTTTTAGCGTAACGCTTGTTGAATTTGTCGATTCTACCAGCGGTATCCACAAAGTTCACTTTACCAGTGTAAAACGGATGTGACGAACTAGAAATCTCTAGTTTGTATATTGGATACTCGTTACCGTCTTCATATGTTACGGTTTCTTTGGTCTCTACACAAGATTTAGTTAAAAACTGCTCCCCGTTAGACATGTCTTTGAAAACTACTAAACGGTAGCTACTTGGATGTATTTCACTCTTCATGATATTAAATTCTCTTTTTTTACTTCCTTTTGTAGTGAATTTATTTAATTAAAAATGAGATTCTACTTTTAAAGGACTGCAAATTTAATATAATTTGCATTCTATCAAAATGCATTTAGGTATAAAAAATATAATTAAAATCTGCGCATTCATTCCCTTGTTGCTTTCTCCTTTTTGGATAGTAAGACTGTTGTTGCTGCTGTCTATCAAAGAGTTAACAATTGACAACCCTGTTAACTACCTGTTTTATGCTGTGAGGTTTGACCTTAAAGCAATGGTTATTTGGTATGCCCCACTATTTATTATCTTGGGTGCGGGCCTATTTATTAAGCATAAATGGTGGGAGAATTTATCGCGGTTTGTCTTTTTACTGTTGTATTTGGGTGCGCTGGTTTTTGGGCTTATTTCTGTTTTCTATTATCCGATTAGCAAATCAATAGCCGGAGTAGAAATATTTCAAATGATACAAGGTCAGAGTTATATTATTATTTTTGGGTATATGGCTGAATACTGGTGGAGTACACTTTTGGTATTGGTTGTATTGTATGGTGTGCGATTGTTAGATGAGCGACTCAAGGTAGACCTAAACAGCAGGTCTGCTGTAGTTTTTTGTTTTGTATCATTGATGATTTTGGGACTCATCGCTAGAGGCAGTTTTAAATTAAAGCCTTTGAATCTTCTGGATGCTTATTCTGCATTGGAGTCACAAGAAGCTGTATCTGCTATTACACCTATATATGTACTTATTGAATCTGTTGGTAAATCAGAAATTCAATACACGGCCTATATTTCTGATTCAGCAATGCAGGTAGAATTAGCTAAAGATGATTTGGTTTATAGTAATTTAGACTATCAGAAGCCTAATATATGTATTATTTTACTAGAAAGTTTTGGTAAAGAGTATACCTCGCTGAATGACGCAAATAGGCCAAGTTACACGCCTTTCTTAGATAGTATGATGTCTGTTAGTATGAATTTTACCAATGCTTATGCAAATGGGCTTAGATCTATGGATGCAGTAGCATCCATCTACACAGGTATTCCTTGTTTGATGAAACAGCCATTTATAGGTTCTTTGTATACGCAAAGTAACATAGAATCTATACCCGAAGCGCTGTCAAAAGAAGGATATTTCTGTTCCTTTTATCACGCTGCGGATGAATTATCTATGGGTTTTAAACCGTTTCTAATGGCTAACGGATTAGAGCAGTATGTGGCAAAACAACAATATCCAATTGATGATGATTTTGATGGCAAGTGGGGGATTTTTGATGAACCATTCTTGCAGTTTTTCAAGAATAAGCTTTCTAATCAGCAGCAACCATGGTGTTCCGGTATTTTTACGATAAGCAGTCATCACCCTTATACAGTTCCTGCTCAACATCAGGACTTACCTAAAGGAACTGCCGAAATTCATCAAGCTATAGGTTACACAGACAGATCTTTACGTGCTTTTTTTGAATCTGCTCGTCACGAGGACTGGTTTGCCAACACTATTTTTATTATAACAGCTGACCACACCTCTATTAATGAAACTTACGAGCATCAAGGGTACAGGAGTAAGTACGGCGTTCCTTTGTTGATTTATTCGAAGCTAATGCCCGCTGGTATCAGTGATGAGGTAAAACAGCACATTGATATTTTTCCTACTGTAAAACAGCTTGCAGGTATTTCTAAACAAGTTGCGATGGGTAGATCTTTGCTAGACAAGAAATCCCACAGTGCTATACATTATGACGGATCAATCTACACCTATACTGATGATAGTTTTTGTTTGCAATGGGATGGGACTTCTAAGTATAAATTATTTGCCTACAAAAAAGATAAAGTAGACGCTTCTGACCTCGCATCAATGCATCATATCAAAGGAGATCAAATGCTTCATGAACTGAAGATAGGTTTACAAAAATATAACTATCGTCTTTTGAACAACAAATTCAACTAGGGTAACGTACATTTGCACTGATGCAAAAGCCTTCTAATGCACCTGGTACAAGAGACTTTGGTCCAGCAGTAATGCGTAAACGAGATTTTATCTTAAGTACTATTACGACTATATACAAAAAATTTGGTTTTGAATCTTTGGAAACGCCAGCTCTTGAGAATCTAGACACCCTAGAAGGAAAGTATGGTGAAGAAGGTTCAAAACTTATATATAAAATCAGAAGTAACAGTTCTATTTCTTCTGAAATATCAGATGACCAAGCTGTTAAACTTAATGAATTAGTACCTAATAAGTGGATTGCTGGTGCATCTAAATTGGGATTACGCTACGATCTTACTGTTCCATTTGCGCGTTTTGTGGTGCAACATCGCAATGACTTGACGTTCCCGTTTAGAAGATACCAAGTACAAAATGTTTGGAGGGCGGATAGGCCAGCAAAAGGAAGATTTAGAGAGTTTACACAATGTGATGCAGATTGCATTGGGTCAACTTCATTATTACATGAGGCAGATTTAATTCAAATTTATAATGAAGTGTTTGTTTCTTTAGGTTTGTCTAATGCTGTTCTTAAAGTCAATCACCGTAAATTTTTAGAAGCTTTAGTTGATGAATTGCAACTCAATTTCCCGGTAGCTAAATTCACATCTACCTTAGATAAGCTGGATAAGATTGGTGAGGAAGGGGTTATGAAAGAATTAGTTGGATATGGCATTGATGAAAAGAAGTGCATTCAACTTTTTGCCATCATAGGAAATTCAGAACTTACTCAAGCTAACCTACTTCAATTTGCAAATGCTTTTAATAATAATCCTATGGCTCAAAAAGCAATAGATGATTTAAGTGAAATACTAGCTTACTTAGCAGATTCTAATTCAACCATAAAAGTAGAGCTTGACTTAAGTTTAGCCCGTGGGTTAGATTATTACACTGGATGTATTTTCGAGGCAATAATACCGGATAGTGGTATGGGTAGTGTTTCTGGTGGAGGAAGATACGACGACCTAACAGGTGTTTTTGGACTAAAGGATGTTTCTGGGGTGGGTATTAGTTTTGGAATTGATAGACTTTACGAAATCATAGAAGCACAACAGAAATGGCCAGATAATTTGCATGTGAATAATAATGTGCTCATATGTCATTTTGATAAAGCTACTCAACAATATGGAGTAAAGCTGGCTTCACAACTCAGAGCTAAAAATATAAAAACGATCGTTTTCCCGGATGACAAGCGTATTAATAAGCAATTTGACTTTGCCAATAAAATAGGAGTTCGGTTTGCTATTGTGATAGGGGAGAGTGAGATGATTACGAATAAAGTGACCATTAAAAATTTACAAAAAGGAGAACAAGTTACTTTATCTTTGGACGATGCCATAAATTATTTAAGAAATTGAAACGATTTAATTTTAAAGACCAAATCGTTTTTGAAAACGAAAATTATATTGCTATAAACAAGCCAGCGGGAGTGTCAAGTTTGCATGAGAGACTCGGGGTCGCCAATTCGGTTATTGAGCAAGCAAAAAATTACAATGAGCATTTACAACTCTGTCATCGCTTGGATAAAGAGACTAGCGGAGTACTATTGCTTTCCAAACACGCTGCAGCATACAGTCACGCTGCAGTGTCTTTTGAAAAAAGAAGGGTAACTAAAACCTACCATGCAGTGGCAGATGGCGCCCACAAATTTGAGCACTTTGAAGTGAACTTACCTCTTATTACCACTAGAAGCGGTAGAAGTGCTGTTAGCAAACAAAAAGGTAAACCATGTACTACGTTTTTTACTACCATACAGAATTTTAAGCATCATTCACTGATAGCTTGCGAGCCAGTAACTGGACGTCAGCATCAAATACGAATTCATCTTGCTTCACAAAATGCACCTATTACTGCAGATGGAATTTATGGTGGTAAAATGCCTTATCTATCCAGATTTAAGAAAAACTTTACAACGAATAAAACAGAGGAAGAGACTCCTATGATTAACAGGTTTGCATTACACGCCTATTCTTTGTCTCTAAATGATATAGACGGAACAGCTCTCGAAATAGTCGCGGAATACCCTAAAGACCTAGCCGTTTTTATAAAACAACTTAGAAAATTTGATACTTAGGTTCTAACTTGTAGGATGACGCTAACATCACTTTTAACTGTTTTTTCATTTTTATAATGCCTAAGTTCATTACATTTACCAAAATGCGTAAGCTTATTTTTATACTGACATTAATTAGTACTATGGGTGCTGATGCACAAATAGCGATTCAAGACGTTGCTCATCAACTTGCCAAGCATAAATATAAAAAAGTGTACAGGTGCTTTGATGCTAATATGCAAGATAAAGTATCTGCTTACCAGCTAAAAAAAATATGGGAACAAATGGAAATGTCTGCTGGAAAACTAGGTAGTGTGGTTGATGTGCGTAAAAATTTACGTGATGGAGGTTCCAGGCAATCTGCCATGCTTCAATTTGAGCAGGCTGCAGTAAAAATGACCTTGTCAGTAAATGAAAGTGGAGACATTAACGGACTGTATATTTCGCAGTTGGCCTATGAGCCGCCATCATATGGTAAAGATCTTGGAGTAGGTAAAAAATATATTAATTTTTTGAGTCATTCCTATAATATATCTGGCGAGTTAGTTGTCCCTCTGGAGTGCCAAAATTGTCCATTGGTTATATTGGTACATGGTTCGGGACCAAACGATAAAGATGAAACCATTGGTCCTAATAAAGTATTCTATGATTTAGCACTTGGTTTTGCAAGTAAAGGTGTGGCTACCTATCGTTATGACAAAAGATCTTACCTTTATCCTGATTCATTCAAAGGACAGTTTGATATATACAATGAAACTATAAATGATGCGATTTCAGCGTTTTATCATATTAAGTCAGATACTTCCTTACATTTTGGTAAGTATATTATGCTAGGACACAGTTTAGGTGCTTACGCTATGCCTATTATTGCTGATTCTTTACAGGATAAGTTAAACGGAGCAATCTTATTTTCTAGCAATGCCAGTAAACTTGAGGATTTAATTACCTACCAAATGAAGTATTTAACCGAATACGATGGAGAAATAACAAATGAAGAAGCCAAGATTATAGCGGAGAACACGAAACAAGCAGAAAATATTAGGCTTAACAAGTACACTGCTGAAACAACAGCTGATGAGTTACTAGCCTACTGGCCAGGAACTTTTTGGAAAGGCATTGAAGGTTATGACCCGATAAGCGCTTTAGCAAAAAACACTGCCACGCAATTTTTTATTGTACAGGGCGAAAAAGATTATCAAATACCAATGAGCGAGTTTGAACTATGGCGAGCTGCCGTAGGAGCAAATGCTAACGTTAAGATGCAAAGTTATGCTAACCTTACTCATTTATTCACCCCAACAAAGTCAGAAAGACCAAGCCCTGCCGATTACTTTTCACCTAATAATGTGGATTTTCGGGTTATATGGGATATGGCAGACTGGATAAAACTGGTTGTTCACTAAAGCGAATTTAGCCAGAAGTGAAAAAGTATAGTTTATGATTTATTAAAAAAATCCTAGTTTGAACTAGGATTTTTTTCATCAACCACGGTCCATGTTTTATAACCTTTTACTTTTTGGGTTATTAAAGCATGTTCTAGTACTTCACTCATTTGGTCTACAAAATGAAAGGTAAGGTCAGATATGTAGGAGGGTTTAATATCATCTATGTCTTTTTTATTGGCACGACACATAATAATCTCTTTTATTCCGGCTCGTTTAGCCGCAAGTATCTTTTCTTTTATACCTCCAA
>Ga0102863_1000337_pt1 | contig 12530 bp, 8 predicted proteins | sample Colrivmet1449A02_FD_78451 | JGI IMG/M metagenome (GOLD analysis project Ga0102863, IMG submission 78451) | Estuarine microbial communities from the Columbia River estuary - metaG 1449A-02 | ecosystem: Environmental > Aquatic > Marine > Intertidal zone > Estuary | place: USA: Columbia River...
GCGGGTAATTATAATGGTTTGAAATTGTCTTATCGCTATGGAATTTTAGCGGAGCGCAACAATAAGCGTTATGCCAGAAAAGAAAATAAACAGAAAATTAAATTAGTTGTCGTTAAAATTGAAAACACCAGCAATCAAGCGTTGGTAGTTGGCAAAGATTTTAATTTAATCAGTAATGGACAAGCCCTTGATTTTATCAATTCAGCAGCGGCCTATCAAAAACTGAAGCAAAAAAATTGGCCCGCATTGGGATTTTTATTATTGGCTTTCACCAAGGATGTGCAAACAACAAATGGTGCTAGTGTAGCTGATTTTCCACTTGGAAAGGTTGCTGGGCCTATGTTAGCGGCTGGAAATATTTTTGTTGCAATTAATGCTAACAAACAGTTTCAATCGGAATTACAAAACAATATTTTGTTAGGCAATACCATTAAACCTCAAGAAACGCGCTACGGTATTATTATTATAAATGCTGCCGAAGAAAACCCTATCGAAATAAAATTTTAAATAATTTTATGGCTTAGCATATGGAATTCTTTTCAATGCTTTTACGCTATAGTAACTATCTAAGCCATTACAGGTAATACTTCCAGCGCTAGCAATAGCTACAAAACCATCTTCCGAAATAATACTTTCGGGTAAAATAATTTCGATAATTTTTCCAATCACTAAAGAAGTTTGATTTAATGGAATTGGAATAATTTCGACCAATTCTAATCCTATTTTAATGGCCGAGGATAAAACATAGGGGGCAATATTTTTTTCTGATAAAAAAACTTCGAGCCCTGTTTGTTCAAATTCGGAGGTATTTGCATCATATTTGGCACTGCATTGGTGTGCTTGTTCCATAATAGATTTACTTACCGAATTTAAGGTATAGTAGCCAGTTGCAATAATATTGCTCAGTGTTTGGTGGCTTTCTGTTGCAGGCCTAGCAATCATTCCAAGGTATGGAGGGTTGGAGCCTATGTGTACAATGGAGTTGAATGGCGCCAAATTATGTTGCCCATCTTTTGCAATGCTACCTACTAAGTTTAAGCTTTTAAAACCGCTAATCGAATTAATAAAGCTTGCACGATATCGGCTGCTCATTTGTTCGATATCACTTAACAACAAATGTCTCATTAAATGGCTTGATGATTAAACGGTTGTAATACTAATTCGGATACTACGCCCGAGCTAGGTTGTTGGCATAAAAACCAAATAGATTTTGCCACTTCCGAAGCTTGTACAAATTTATCGCGCTGCACTCTTAAATCAATATGATCCCAAAATGCAGAATCGGTACCACCTAAAAATATATTAGTAATACGAATGTCTGTTCTTTTTAATTCTTCTCTAATCGATTTCATCATTCCGTTTAATCCGTACTTAGAAGCCGAATAGGCTGCTGCGCCTGCCATTGGTGTTTTTCCTAATACGCCAGGAATATTAATAATCAAACCTTTTTTAGCAATTTTCATTGGCTCAATAAAGTTTTTGACTAAATAAAATGCACCGGCCAAATTTACTTGAACTGTTTGCATAAAATCTTGCTCGCTTAAATTTTCGATGGGCTTAATAATACCAATACCAGCTGCATTAATAAGGATGTCGATAGCCGTAATTTGCTGGTGAATGCTATCGGAAACTTTCTTTACTGCATTTGCATCTGTAATATCTAATAGGAAAGTTTGATGGCTGGGTAAATCTAATAAAGTGCTTAATTCCGCTAATTTACTTTCGTTACTGCTAGTGACAAATAAGTTTGCACCAGATTGTTTCAATAATAGCGCTGTTGCTTTCCCTATGCCTCCTGTAGCTCCTACAATAAGCACATTTTTATCTTTTATAATTTCCATTTTTTAAATTGACAAAGAAATATATTTTAAAAACTCTTCTCTTTTTTCTTGAATTAAAAACGCCCCTCCGTATTCTGCAGTAATAGTACTGCTGTTTACATCACTTACTCCTCTAGAGGAAACACATAAATGATGCGCATCAATTACCACGGCCACATCTTCTGTATTTAAAATATTTTTTAACTCATTTGCAATTTGAATCGTTAATCTTTCTTGCACTTGTGGTCTTTGCGAAAAGTATTGAACAATTCGATTTATTTTAGATAAACCAATTACTTGACCATTTGAAATGTATGCTACATGGGCTTTGCCAATGATTGGTACAAAATGGTGTTCGCAATTACTATAAATAGTGACGTTCTTTTCAACCAACATTTGATTGTATTTATATTTATTTTCGAACATCGAAATTTTTGGTTTATTAGCAGGATTTAGGCCTCTGAAAATTTCTTTCACATACATTTTTGCTACTCTATGAGGGGTGCCGCTTAAACTATCGTCTGTTAAATCCAAACCAAGGATTTGCATTATTTCTGTAAAGTGTTTTTCAATTAATTCAACTTTAAGCTCATCATCCATCTCAAAGGCATCTGGCCTAATGGGTGTTGCAGCAGCACTCGAAATGTGATCGTCGCCAATAAGGTCAATGAATGGGTTACTTTGTGTGTTATTCTCAATTTTCATATTCCTATAACAAAATGACCTTAAAGTTGTTCTAGATTTAATAAATATTGATCAAAAAGGTAAAATGAAGCATTTAAGGCTATTCGTTTAAGCTTTTCGTATATTTGCCTTTTATTTTAATTATGAAACATAGCCTTTTATTCGTTATCACTTTTTTCTTTTGCCAATCATTCTTGTTCGCACAAGTTTCGGGCAATAGAATGCAAGGCAATTTACCTGCAAATATTTCTGTTGCAGGGCAAGTGATAGACGGTAATTCTAAAAAAGGGATTCCTTTTGCTACCATTTCTATCTTAAATATCAGAGACAATAAAATAATTGCTGGAAATGTTGCCGATGAAAAAGGATATTTTAAAATTACAGAACTTAAAGTTGGAAGAGTTAAAGTAATCTACAGTTTTATTGGCTATGTTTCTTTAACTAGTGATACCCTGTTTTTAAATCCTGCAAAACCCGAAATGGTTTTAGGGGTAATAAAATTATATTCCTCGGTTAAGCAATTGGCGCAAGCAACTGTATCGGCAGATCGTGGCATGTTGCAAATGGCGATAGATAAAAAAGTTTTTAACGTAGAGAAAAATGTACTTTCTACCGGAGGTTCTGCAAACGATGTTCTGCAAACTATTCCTTCTATCAATGTTGATTTAGAAGGTAATTTAAGTTTAAGAGGTAGCGGAAACATAACGGTATTAATAGATGGAAGACCCTCTACGCTTACCGGTACAGATCGCAATGCGGTGTTAGAACAAATCCCTTCGTCAGCCATCGAAAGTGTGGAGTTGATTACCAATCCAAGTGCGAAATACGATCCAGACGGTACTTCGGGAATCATCAATATTATTCTCAAAAAAAATAAACAAACCAGTTTAAATGGAAGTATAAATTCTTCTGTAACCTATGGTGCAGGCAGGTATAGTTTAGGGTATAACTTAAGCTATAAAAATAAGAAGTGGAATATTTCAACTGGATATAGTATAAGAGCAAATCAAATGAATATGCGTTCTTATAATACTAGAAAAAATTACAATACGGATACTACCTTTACCAATCAAGATGGTTTAAATCATAATCAAAATACCACCAACGTATTTAGACTTTCGCTCGATCATTATATCAATAGTCGTTCAACAATAGGCTTAACCTCTACTTTAAGTAAAACAGATAAATCGACTGATGGGAGTAGTGCCAATGTAAATTTTAATGAAGTTCATTTACAAACAGATGCCCTGAAAAGACTGAATACAGGAGCAGATAAGAGTTTAAATATAGATTTAGGATTAAACTATAGAAAATCTTTTTTAAAACCTAAACAAGAATTAACAGCAGATTTATCTTATTCAAATAATGCTTCGGATGGGATTACCGATTACGAAACAAGTAATACTTTTAATTCAAATCTATTTATTCAAAATGCCATCAGTATTTCTAATGTTAATTTAGCTTCATTCAAATTAGATTACGTTAACCCAATCAATGAACTAGCTAAATTTGAAACAGGATACAAGCTTGGCGTTAGATCAAATGATGCGGATTATCGTGTAGCAGATAATTCACAAATTACAGATACTTTATTGCCAAATGCCTTACAATCTAATCACTTTATTTATACCGAAATAATTAACGCAGCTTATGCCAATTATGGCAGAACCATTGGTGGATGGGCTGTTCAAGGCGGATTAAGAGTGGAGCATGCAAATATTATAACAGATCAGGTAACGGCAGGAATTAAAAATATAAAACCCTATTTAAGTTTTTTCCCGAGTCTTTATTTTGCTAGAAAATTAGGAGCTGATCAAGAAATTCAATTAAATTATTCGCGAAGAATTAACAGACCACAAGTAAATAATTTAAATCCATTTACCGATTTTTCTGATCCAAGAAATTTGAGAACAGGAAATCCAAATTTAAAGCCCGAATATGTTGATGCATATGAATTGAGTTATATAAAATATTGGAAAAAAAATACGCTAACCTCTACCCTGTATTTTAGACAAACGAATGATCAAATTCAACGTTACAGATTGGTTGATACGGCTGGAATTTCAACGGTAACTTTTCAAAATTTAAGTTTTTCTAGGAATTTCGGATTTGAATTTATTGCTGTTACCGAATTAATGAAATTTTGGACCTTGACCACAAATTTAAATTTATTTAGAAACGAGATAGCCGTAAGTAGCACGAATGCAGAGGTTAAGGCCGGCTCAAATGGTTCTGTTAAAATCATGTCTACTGCTAAATTGCCAAATATAGTTGATATTCAAATTTCAGGAAATTATACTTCAGCTGGTGTAACAGCTCAAGGCGAGTTTAAAGAAATGTATTCATTTGATATTGGATTGAAAAAAGATTTATTTAAAAATAAAGCGGTACTTTCTTTAAGTATATCCGACTTGTTTAATACAAGATATATGCGCTTTGATTCTTATGGAACAAACTTTATGCAGTATACCCAATTCAAAAGGGACTCTCAGTTTTTAATATGTTCTTTAATATATAAGTTTGGAAAAACAGACTTTCCAAAAAATAAACGTAACGGCAGAGAAGACGGCGCGCCGAGCGGAATGGATGACATGAGTTTTTAAAAAATGAAAGAAGTAAACCGATTTTCTATATCAGATATTGCAGACATTACTGGCATCAAATCTGCTACTTTAAGAATTTGGGAACAACGTTATCAAATTATTCATGCCAAGCGCTCTGCTAGCAATATTAGGTATTACGACGATTTTGATTTGCGCATTTTCTTAAATATTTCTTGTTTAATTGAGAACGGTTTCAAGATTTCTAAAATAGCGGAAATGTCTGATGCGCAAAGAGCAGAAATAATTCAAACATTAGCTATACAGCAACTTAATGCGCCTGTTGTTATTCAAGAATTAATTGAACAGACACTGAGCCTAAATGAGCAATCATTTAAAAATACCTTACAAACTTGCATCAAGGAATTAGGCGTTTTGGAAACCATGCTACAATGTGTATATCCATTTTTAAGTAGAGTAGGACTTCTCTGGCAAACAGGTTTAATTGCTCCGGCTCAAGAACACTTTGCTTCTAGTTTAATTAAGCAACGTTTAATTGTGGCAATTGATGAATTGCCGATTCCAGATTCTTCTATTAAAAATAAATTTATTTTGTTTTTACCCGAAGGAGAATTCCACGAAATTGCCTTATTGTTGGCGCAATTTATGGTACGCGCTAATGGATTTCAGAGTTTATATTTAGGCCAAAATCTACCCATTCCATATGTTCAGGAAGTGGTGGCGTCCTATGATTCCAATTATATCATTACCATTTTAACTAATGATTTGGGAACGGAGTACTTAACCAATTTGATGCAGGATATGTCCAGTAGATTCCCTGCTGCAACTATATTACTAGCGGGATCTGCTGTTACGACTCACAGTCCTAAGCCTATGAATAATTGCGTGCCTCTTTGTGCTATTGACGATCTCCATGCATTTATCGCTGAAAATATCAAGAATTAATCAATAATCGATCAATTTCCATCCAATTTTAATGTCAAAAATCCTTTAAAAAGCGTATAAATTTGTAATTTTGCGGCACAGTTTGATTGAACGAAATGGATAATTTAACATACCTCAGTAATAATTCTTCCGAATACATTGAAAATCTTTATCAGGCATATCAAGAAGACCCAGCGTCGGTTGATTTTGGCTGGCAAAAGTTTTTCGAAGGCTATGACCTAGGCAGAAGCGCTGATGCCATTACCGTATCGACAGAAACACCTACTCATTTTTTAAAAGAAATCGCCGTACTTAATTTAATTAATGGCTATCGTACTCGCGGACATTTATTTACTAAAACAAATCCTGTTCGCGAAAGAAGAAAATATTTTCCTGGAAAAGAAATTACGCAATTTGGTTTAACAGATGCAGATTTAGAAACTGTATTCAATTCGGGTATAGAACTTGGCATAGGCCCTGCTAAACTAAAAGACATTGTTCAACTGTTAGATACTACTTATTGCGAATCGATCGGATGTGAATTTATGTTTATTCGTCATCCCGAAAGAATTAAATGGTTTATCGATCGATTTGAAAAAATTAAAAATCAACCGGCGTTTAATTTAACGGTTAAAAAAAGAATTTTAGAAAAATTAAACCAAGCGGTAATTTTTGAAAACTTTTTAGGAACAAAATTTTTAGGACAGAAAAGATTTTCTTTAGAAGGTGCCGAAACCCTTATTCCTGCCCTAGATGCGGTAATCGAAAATGGGGCAGAACTAGGCCTAGAAGAATTTGTTATAGGCATGGCGCACAGGGGCAGACTCAATGTGCTTGCTAATATTATGAAAAAAACCTACAAAGAAATTTTTAAAGAATTTGAAGGAAAGTTTAATCCTAACGATCCTTTTGGTGGCGATGTAAAATATCATTTAGGTTATTCAACAGATATTAAAACAGCAAGTGGTAAAAAAGTTCATTTAAGTTTATCTCCAAATCCATCTCATCTCGAAGCGGTTAATCCGGTAGTAGAAGGAATGGTTAGGGCAAAAATTGATCATAAATATCAAAACGATTTAACAAAAATTGCGCCTATATTAATTCATGGTGATGCCTCTATTGCAGGCCAAGGAATTATTTACGAGGTATTACAAATGTCTAAGTTAGATGGCTACAAAACAGGTGGCACTATTCATTTAGTCATTAATAACCAAATCGGATTTACTACAAATTACAAAGATGCTCGCTCGAGTACCTATTGCACAGATATAGCAAAAACTACTTTATCGCCAGTGTTTCATGTAAATGGAGACGATGTAGAAGCCTTGGTTTTAGCTATTCAACACGCTTTAGCATACCGACAAAAATATTCAACAGATGTTTTCATTGATATTTTGTGTTACCGTCGATACGGACATAACGAATCTGATGAGCCAAGGTTTACGCAACCTTTACTATATAAAACAATAGAGAGCCACCCGAATCCTCGAGAAATTTATGTTCAAAAATTAATTCATGATGGATCTATTAATGAGCAAGAAGCTAAAGCCATAGACACAGAGTTTAGAACGCATTTACAAGCTCGATTAAACGAAGCAAAACAAGAAGAGAATACAGCTGTTGAGCCACTATTTCAGGGCGCTTGGAAAGATTTCAGATTTTCTACGCCAAAAGATTTTATTACAAAATGGCCAACAAAAGTAGACGAAAAATTATTTTTATCAATTGCAGATAAAGTAACTTCACTTCCTTCCGATAAAAAATTCATTGCAAAAATTCAACGCTTATTTGCAGATCGTAAAAAGATGAGCAAAGAAACCAAAGTATTTGATTGGGCTATGGGCGAACTAATGGCTTACGGCACTTTGATGCAAGAAGGTTTTCCGGTTAGATTAAGTGGACAAGATGTAGAGCGCGGTACTTTTTCTCATCGTCATGCGGTTGTTAAAATTGAGGACTCAGAAGAAGAGGTTATTCCATTGCAATCGATCGCTAAAAATCAAGCCGACTTTGCTATTTATAATTCACATTTATCAGAATACGGCGTATTAGGTTTTGAATATGGTTATGCAATGGCTTCTCCAAACACACTGACCATTTGGGAAGCACAGTTTGGTGATTTTATCAATGGTGCACAAATTATTGTCGATCAATTTATTACGAGTGCAGAATATAAATGGAGAAGATCTAATGGCTTAGTGATGTTGTTGCCGCATGGTTATGAAGGGCAAGGCCCAGAACATTCATCGGCAAGGATCGAAAGATTTTTAGAAGCTTGTGCCAATGATAATATTCAATTAGCGAATTGCACCACTCCTGCAAATTATTTCCATTTACTAAGAAGGCAAATGCATCGCCCTTTCCGTAAACCATTAATGGTATTTAGTCCAAAAAGTTTATTAAGAAATCCAGCTTGTGTGAGTCCTTTAGCAGATTTTACCAAAGGATTTTTTCAAGAAATAATTGACGACACAAATGTAAAGGTAAAAGAAGTGAAGCGCGTATTGTTTTGTTCAGGTAAAATATATTATGATTTATTGGCAAAGCAACAAAAAGAAAACAGAAGAGACGTTGCTATTATTAGATTAGAACAAATCTTCCCATTGCCTATTGCGCAAATTCAACAAATTATTGCCAAATACGATCAAGCCACTGATATTTTTTGGGTACAAGAAGAGCCAATGAATATGGGTATTTGGCCGTATTTAGTTGCTAAAATGCGCAGAGAACCGATTGAAGTAATTGCTAGAAAAGAAAGCAGCAGCACCGCAACTGGTTATAATAAACAACACTTAAGACAACAAGAATATATTGTTAATACCGCTTTTGAAACCTCGAAAACAGTTTCCGCGAAAAAAGTGGTTTCTAAAACGGTTGCCGCCAAAACTGTTTCCGCGAAAAAAGCTGTTGCGAAAAAGACCGAGGTTAAAAAGCCGGTAGTCAAAAAAACACCGGTGACTAAAACTGTAAAACCAGCAGTAAAAAAATCACTAGCTAAAAAAAGTGCAGCAAAAAAGACGGCAATAAAAAAATCGACAAAGGCAAAAGTTAAACCTGCACCAAAATCGGCAATAAAAAAAGCAGTTAAAAAATTAACGAAGAAAAAATAAATCAACCATGAGTATAGAAATGAAAATACCTGCAGTAGGGGAATCGATTACCGAAGTAACCCTATCAAAATGGATTAAAAATAATGGTGATTATGTGCAGATGGATGAAATTATTGCTGAGTTAGAGTCCGACAAAGCTACTTTTGAGTTAACCGCAGAAAAGGCTGGAGTGTTGATCACTAAGGCATCAGAAGGCGACACCATTGCTATTGGTTCAGTTGTTTGTGCAATAGACGATAAAGCGGCAGCACCTGCAAAAACTGAAACGCCTCAAATAGAAAAAGCAGCAACTACTTCGTCTCCTGTTTCAGAAACAAAAAAATCAAATAACGAGGCAACTTACGCGAGTGGTCATCCTTCTCCTGCGGCTGCTAAAATTTTATCGGAAAAAGGAATTGATGCACAAGCGGTAAAGGGTTCTGGTATAGACGGTAGAATTACAAAAGAAGATGCACAAGCTGCAAATACAGCCGCGCCAAAATCTAGCGTTACAAATACCGTAACGCCTGTGGGCACAAGAGCAATGCGTTCAGAAAAAATGTCTTCTTTGAGAAAAACAGTAGCCAAAAGATTAGTAGCCGTAAAAAACGAAACGGCGATGCTGACTACTTTTAACGAAGTAGACATGCAAGCAATTATGGATATTCGTGCCAAGTACAAAGATAAATTCAAAGAAAAACACGGTGTTGGTTTAGGTTTTATGTCATTCTTTACAAAGGCTGTGTGCGAAGCGCTTCAAGAGTTTCCAGCGGTGAATGCACAAATTAATGGGGAGGAAATTATTTATCATCACTATGCAGATATTTCTATTGCAGTTTCTGCACCAAAAGGATTGGTAGTGCCTATCATAAAAAATGCAGAATCTTTATCTTTAGCAGGAATAGAAAAAGCGGTTGCAGAATTAGCATCAAAAGCAAGAGAAAATAAATTAACATTAGAAGAAATGACAGGCGGTACTTTTACCATCACCAATGGTGGCGTATTTGGTTCCATGATGTCTACTCCAATTATCAATGCGCCGCAATCTGCTATTTTAGGTATGCATAATATTGTCGAGAGACCAGTTGCCATTAACGGACAAGTGGTTATTAGACCCATGATGTATGTGGCACTTTCTTACGATCATAGAATCATTGACGGTCGCGAATCGGTAGGATTTTTAGTACGCGTTAAACAACTATTAGAAAATCCAGAACGCATGTTGTTAGGAGTTTAATTTTTTCAAATTCATTTTGAAAGCCTGAAGCTATATTAGTTTCAGGCTTTTTTTATTTATGACATTTGTCATATTTAAATGTCATAGAGACGCATGAAGATGCGGCGATGTATAGTTTGGTTTCGATGATTGCTTTGGGTGTAATGTCAATTATTGGCATCATTCAAATTCGTTGGAATGCCAGTAAGATTAATTTTATACATCCATTAATCCTAGTAATTTTGTTATGTAGCATGGCCACTATTGCCTATACAGGCAACTTAGGAGGAAAAATTAGACATACTGAAATTGCAAATGCTTCGGCTGCTCTTCCAAATAATGAGCAGCCTAGCAATGAATCTGATGAGGATTAGTTAAACAAGACAGTGCCTGTTTGCGTATCGTAAATTCCCGATACAATTTTAATTTCACCGCTTGTCGCTTTATTCTTTAAGTATTCACTTTGATCAAGAATTTCAGCAATAGAATTGTCGACATTTAATTGAGTGATTCGTTCAATAACTTTTTCGTTTCCTTCAATTAAATGTCTTTCGCAATTACAAGCTTGAATAGATTTTTCTATTTTATTGGTAATATTGGATATATGACCAGCACTATTGCCTTGAATTGCTTTGGCAATAGCACCACAATTGCTGTGTCCTAAAACCACCACTAGCTTGGTTCCTAAGTCTTTGCAGGCTAATTCTATGCTGCCTAAAATATCATCGTTGATAATATTACCTGCAATTCTAATAGAAACAAGATCGCCTATACTTGCGTTAAATATTAAATCTGGATTCGTTCTAGAGTCGATACAACTTACAATAGTAGCCATTGGATTTTGACCTAATGAAGTTGCATTAACTTGGTGCTTTAAATTCTTTTGCGACCATTTACCTTTTAGGAATCTTTCATTACCCAATTTTAATAAACCGAGCACTTCTTCAGGCTTTAATTTTCCTTGACTTTCCTTATCTAAAACATTGACAAACTGAATATGATCATCGAGCTGATACATCGTTTTTAAGCCAACAATATTTAGTTTGATATTTTTTTCTATAGAAACAGTAGACTTAAAATCTTCAATAATTTCTAATACATCATTATCAATATAATCAGAATAGTTGGCGTCAATTATAAGTTTAGATCCTTCCGGAATAGACCAAAGCGTGTCTTTTATGCTTGCTTTATTTAAAAAAGAAACTTGATTGGGCAATTCCATTCTAATAGTTTCGCCAAAAGCAAGTACTTCTTTTTCTATTTTAAAAGGATTTTTAAAATTACTTTTCATTAAGTAAAAAATACTAACTGCCAAACCAATTAAAATACCAATCAATAAATCTGTAAAAACGATGGCTAAAATTGTTGCAATAAAAGGAATAAACTGATTCAATCCTTTTCTATACATTTCTTTGAACAAAGAAACTTTTGCTAATTTATAACCTGTTACCAATAATATAGCTGCCAAAGAAGAGATAGGAATTAAATTTAAATAAGGGCTAATAAATAATACACTGACGAATAAAAGTAAACCGTGTAATATAGCAGACATTTTTGTTGCAGCGCCGGCATTGATATTAACCGAGCTTCTTACAATAACTGATGTGATGGGGATACCGCCAACTAAACCCGAAAAAATATTACCAATTCCTTGAGCCACTAATTCTTTATTTGGAGATGCTTTTCGCTTGTGAGGGTCAATGTTTTCAACTGCTTCGAGGTTAAGCAAGGTTTCTAGTGAAGCGACAATAGCAATGGTAAAACCAACTACCCAAACTTGGGGATTGCTAATGCCAGCAAAATTTGGAGTGGTAATTAAAGATAAAACACCATTAATTTTAGGAATATTAACTAGGTGTGATTGTTCAATATAAAGATTCGGAATAAATTTTTGAAAAACTAAATTGATTAATATTCCGCTAATGACTACAAATAAAGAAGCGGGTAAAAAATTATATTTTTTTAAGGGTGTTTTATCCCAGTAAATTAAAACAACTAATGAAATAAGGGATACAATAATGGCACCACCTGAAAAATGATTTACGACATTGATGAGTTCTGAAAATGTATTTTCTCCATCTTGTTGATTAAAGCTAAAGTCGTTTACCACATCAGCATCATAGCCAAAACTATGTGGAATTTGTTTCAAAATTAAAATGATACCGATTGCGGCTAGCAATCCTTTAATGACATTCGAAGGAATATAATCTGCAATAAATCCCAGCTTGAAAATTCC
>Ga0102863_1000354_pt1 | contig 12280 bp, 9 predicted proteins | sample Colrivmet1449A02_FD_78451 | JGI IMG/M metagenome (GOLD analysis project Ga0102863, IMG submission 78451) | Estuarine microbial communities from the Columbia River estuary - metaG 1449A-02 | ecosystem: Environmental > Aquatic > Marine > Intertidal zone > Estuary | place: USA: Columbia River...
ATCGACGCCCCTTCCCCGGCGCCGATCAATCCGTCCGGCGGCGGTGTCCAAAGTTTCGAGCTAGCGAATCAAGGGAGTTTTAGTAAGACCAGAAAGAGGGGAGTGCAGTGTTACATCAGCCAGTATTACTTGAGCGATCACTCGCGCTACTTTCTCCTGCTCTAACAAAAAATAATGCCTTAGTTGTAGACGCAACACTTGGTGCCGGTGGTCATTCATTTGAACTTCTAACCCACTTTCCAAATATTCATCTAATTGGAATAGATCGCGATTTAACTGCAATTGATCACGCTAAATCTCGATTGGCAAAATTTGATGGTCGCATCACGTTAGTTCACGCTATTTACGATCAGATGCCGCAAGTTATCGCGGCTGCTGGATACAGCGGAGTTGATGGAATTCTTTTTGATTTAGGAGTCTCATCAATGCAACTTGATGAGCCAGAGCGCGGATTCGCTTACGCACAGAATGCACCGCTAGATATGCGAATGGATTCCACAGATGGAATTACAGCTGCTGAAGTTATAAATACATTTGGCGGAAAAGAGTTAGCACGAATCTTTCGTGAGTATGGTGAAGAACGATTTGCATCTCGAATTGCAGATCGCATAATTAAGGAACGCGAAGTTGAGTTATTTACAAATTCAAGTCGCTTAGCTGAGGTAGTACGCGAAAGCATTCCTGCTGCAACTCGCAGAACTGGTGGACATCCCGCTAAACGTACTTTCCAAGCATTGCGGATCTTCATTAACGATGAAATATCAATACTTGAAAGAGCAATTCCAGCTGCATTAAATATATTAAATCAAAACGGCCGAATGGTTGTGCTCTCTTATCACTCCTTAGAAGATCGCATTGTTAAACGTGCCTTCACTGCAGTTTCAACAACCTCTGTACCTCATGGATTACCAATAGAGCCAACGCCAGCTGATTATCGCTTGCTTACAAGACAGAGCGAGAGTGCATCAGATCTTGAAATTTCCGAAAATCCGCGCGCAACGTCTGTTCGTTTGCGGGCAATCGAAAAAGTGGGGGGAGTGGCTGCCTAATGGCGATAACCGCTCTTAAGAGTTCACCAGCACGCAAACTTGCACCCAATTCAATTCCACGCCTTCAGAGATTGCCAGACCCTGTTTTGCGCCTTGTTGCTGAACTGCGACCAAGTGAAGGAAAGTCTGTAACAAAGGTAGCATTCAATTCAATAATTTTTGGTGCGATGATTTTTACTTTGATTGCCGTTATGGGTCTCAATTTGGCACTCAATCAAGATGCCATCAAGTTGCATCGACTTAAGTTTGAAGCAGTTCACTTGGCTGACCTTGAAGAAGCAAATTCTCAAAATTTAGCACGCGTCTCATCACCGGAATCCTTAGCAAAAAAGGCACAACTATTAGGAATGGTTCCTAGCGGTACCCCTGATTTCTTAATCTTAGATAAACCAAAAGTAACAGAAGTTATTGTTAAAGATAAAGGAATGAAGGAATGAGTTCGCTGCGTATGGCTCAAGGTAGATTACGAATCTCATTTTTTCTAGTTCTTGTTGTATTCCTATCCTTCTTTGTCAGATTGGTTTTTGTTCAAGCAGTTAATGCACAAGATAGAGCCCATCAAGCAGCACGTGAATTAAATCAAACTGTAGATCTCCCAGCGCCACGTGGGGATATAACAGATCGTAATGGAAATGTTTTAGCACGCAGCATTGATGCGTTAGATCTAGTAGTTGATCAAAATTTAATTGGAGATCCTGAAGAAACCGCAAAGTTGGTGGCACCAATTATTAATGGATCCACAAGTGCTATTCAAAGTAGATTGACCGGTACTCGAAAATTTGTGTACATAGCAAAAGATATTACTCCAGCGCAATGGCTAAAGATCAAAGAAGCAATTGCAAGCAACAACTCTGGCAAGCCAATGTCGGAACGAATTGGAGGATTTTTTACGCAGCGCGGATTTAAGCGCGACTACCCAGGCAAAACCCTTTCGGCTAATACTTTGGGATTTGTAAATTCTGAAGGCGTTGGTGGAGGTGGCATAGAAGCTTCGATGAACTCGCTTTTGAGTGGCACTGATGGAGTTTTAACTTATGCAAGCGGGAAAGGCCCATCAATTCCGTCAGCAAGACAATCGCTGATTCCAGCAAAAGCTGGAACCAATATCCGCTTAACTATTGATCGAGATCTGCAATGGGTAACTGAAAATGCAATTGCAAGTGTTGCAAAGAAAACGCGCGCACAATCAATCACAGCCGTCGTAATGGATCCAGCAACTGGTGAAATTTTGGCATTAGCGACAGCTCCTACTTTTGATCCAAATAAATTCAATTTGACTAAATCAAATTTGCTGAAAATTCCTGCCGTGCAAGAGGCGTATGAACCAGGTTCAACTGGCAAAGTAATGACATTTGCCGCTGCGCTTCAAGAGAGACTGATTGAACCTACTACAGTATTTCAAATTCCAGATAAAATAAAAAGAGCAGACAGGGTATTTAATGATCACGAACCACATCCAAAGTGGAAGTTAACTTCGACTGGAATTTTAGCTAAATCCAGCAACGTTGGAACAATAAAAATCGGCGAGAAAATGAGCGAGGATACGCTCCACTCTTACTTATCAAAATTTGGAATAGGTCAAAATGTGAATATGGGATTACCCGGAGAGAGTCCTGGAATTTTTAGTCCCGTAAATAAATGGTCAAGATCTTCAGCGCCAACCATCGCATTTGGACAAGGTTATTCACTTACTACGATTCAAGCGACAAGTGTATTTGCAACAATTGCAAACGGTGGCGTTCGAGCTGTTCCTCATATTGTTGCAGGGACGAGTAATCAAAATGGTCACTACACACCTAAATCAAATGATTCTGGTGTGAGGGTTGTAGATAAAGAAGTTGCCAAAACTTTAAGTTTGATGATGGAAAGTGTTGTAGAGGAGGGTGGAACTGCGCCAAGCGCTCAAATTCCTGGATATAGAGTGGCTGGAAAAACTGGAACTGCCAATAGATTTAACGATGAGTGCCGTTGTTACAGTGGCTATACAGCTTCATTTATTGGATTTGCACCTGCAGACAAACCACGTTTTGTTATGAGCATAACCATCCAAGATCCAAAAGGCATTCACTGGGGTGGATATTTAGGTGGCCCTGTATTTAAGGAAGTTATTTCTTATGCTCTCAAGAGTTATCAAATAGCACCGACAGGTAATCTACATGAAGCATTTCCACTGGATGCTGCAACATTAAAAAAGCGTACAAAAATAACTGCTGCGGCAGTAGCCAGGGATTAAGTAATAAAATGCGATCCAACTTACTCTCAGACTTTTCACTCCCATTAAGTGATATCGCTAACTTAATTGGAGCACAGGAGATGCTAGTAGCCGAAAAAGAACTTTCAGTACTAGGAATAACCATTGATTCAAATGGTGTGATGCCAGGAGACTTATTTGTTGCTCTGCCAGGGTTAAAAGCGCATGGTGCTAAATACATTGATTTGGCAGTGGCTAACGGAGCAATTGCAGTACTGACCGACACTGCAGTAGAGGTTAAAACGCAAGTGCCTGTACTTCGTGTACCTGATCCAAGATTATGGGTAGGAGTAATTGCCGATAAATTTTACCGAAACCCTTCTAGTGCCATAAATGTAGTTGGGATAACTGGAACAAATGGCAAAACAACGACTTCTTATCTGCTACAACAAATTTGGGATTTTAATAAAAGAACTTCTGGCTTAATAGGTACAGTAGAAACACGTATCGGTGATGAAACTTTTCCAACTAAAAGAACAACCCCAGAGGCTCCTGAATTACAAACAATTTTTGCTATAATGCGCGAAAGACATAATTTAAATGTTGTTATGGAAGTCTCTAGTCATGCCTTAGCTTTAAACAGAGTTGAAGGAACTAAATTTTCCGCTGTGGCTTTTACCAATTTAAGCCATGATCATTTGGATTTTCATGAAAATATGGAAAATTATTATCAAGCAAAGAGTCGTCTTTTCAAATATGGGTTTTCAGAGAAAGCAATTATTAATATTGACGATTCTTGGGGCAAGCGTTTATATGAGGAAACGGAAATCGAAAAGATTTCAATTTCTACCCAAAATCAGAAAGCAAATTGTAAAATTATTGATAGTAATTCAAGTAGTTCTAGAGTTAACTTAACTGTAACTGGACCCAGCGGTATTTTACTTTCTATTGAAAGTCCATTAATCGGAGATTACAACAGTGCAAATGTACTAATGGCTCTCGCTCTTGCCGTGGAAAGTGGAATAGACCCACTAGCTGCAGCAGATGCGCTCAACTCGGCTAAAGGTGCTCCAGGGAGAATGGAATCAATTGAGTTAGGGCAAAGTTTTACCGCAATAATTGATTACGCACACACACCCGATGCAGTCACTGCGGCCCTAAAAGCAGTTCGTGGAGCAACACAAGGGAAAATTATTGCAGTGTTAGGTTGCGGTGGAGATAGAGATGCTGCAAAGCGGCCACTAATGGGTAAATCATTAATTTCAGGTGCAGATATAGCAATTTTCACTAGCGACAATCCTAGAAGCGAAGATCCAACTTCAATTTTAGATCAAATGCATGAAGGCTTGGAATTAGCAGAGAATCATTTTGTAATAGTTGACAGGCAAGAGGCAATAAAATTCGCAGTAAATCAGGCAGCGCGAAATGATTGTGTGCTCATCCTGGGCAAAGGCCATGAAACTGGACAAGAGATCATGGGGAAAGTCTCTCCATTTGATGACAGGGTCGAATTGAAGAATGCGATTAGGGCAGCAAAATGATTCCATTAACTGTCACTCAAATTTCAGAAATAGTCGATGGAAAAGTAATAGGAGATGGCAGTAAATTAATTACTGGAGCAGCATTTTTTGACTCTAGAGAAATAATTCTAAATGGAATTTTTCTAGCTCTCAAAGGTGAACATGTTGATGGTCACGAGTTTGCACTTCAAGCACTAAAAGGCGGGGCAGGCGTAGTTATATGCAGTCGAGAAGTAGGGCCTACTTGCATAGTGGTGACGGAAGTAGTTGAGGCAATAACAAAATTAGCTGCTTATGTGAGACAAATGATTTCAGGTATGAAAGTTATTGCAATAACTGGATCTCATGGAAAAACAACAACTAAGGACTTAACTAAACACTTATTATCAATGATGGGTGAAACTATTGCACCCAAATCTTCATTTAATAATGATTTAGGTGTCCCGGTGACGATTTTAGAGTGCAGCGAAAACACCAAATTTTGCATCTTAGAAATGGGAGCAAGACATTTGGGTGACATTTCTAAATTGGAACGAACTTTTCTTCCAGATTTAGGGGTCGTGCTCGGAGTAGGAAGTGCACATATTGGAGTTTTCGGTTCGCAAGAGATAATTGCTAAAGCGAAAAGTGAAATGGTGAGTAATTTAGAACCCGAAAAAATCGCGATTCTGGGTTCTTATGATGACCTAACTGTCAATATGAAGAATTTAACTAAAGCGAATGTTATTACTTTTGGTGAAAATTCAAATAATGATGTCAGAGCAACTGATGTTGAAATTCGAGAAGGTTTTGCTCACTTTGATTTAGTTACCTCTTATGGTCGGGAAAGTGTGGCGCTTAGACAAGCTGGAAGACATCAAGTTGCAAATGCTTTGGCTGCGGCAGCCATTGCAACTGCATTAAATATGCCAATCGATAAAATTAGTGCTGGACTTTCAACGGCTGAGAGTTCTAGTAAATGGAGAATGGAATTACATGAAATAGCCGGAAGATTGATAATCAATGATTCTTACAACGCCAATCCAGAAAGCATGTTTGCTGCCCTTGATTCATTGCGATTATTCGCTCAAGAGCGGGGCGGGCGTGCTTGGGCGTTTTTGGGGAAGATGCATGAACTTGGAGATTATTCGTTAATCGGGCATCGTGAGGTAGCTCGTAGAGCCAGAGATCTGGAGATTGACCATTTAGTGGCGATTGGCATAAAAGAATATCTAATTGAAAGTGAGTCAGGTTCAACTGAAATTGTATTTGTTGAAAATATCGAGAGCGCACGGGAAATAGCAACGGGAAGTGAAGCCGGAGATGTGATACTTATCAAAGGTTCAAGAGCTGAGGGGTTAGAAAAATTAGCAGAACTTCTAATCGGAGATTTAAATGATCTGCCAATGAATGAAAGTGAAGGTTAACCACCGATGAAGGGAATCCTACTTTCGGGCGCACTCGCATTTTTGTTTGCGTTGTTTGCCACGCCTCTTGCTATTAAATTATTAGTAAAGAAAAGTTATGGGCAGTTCATTAGAGATGATGGTCCAACTACACATCATACGAAGCGTGGCACCCCGACAATGGGTGGAACTGTAATTATTTTTTCAGTAATTTTTGCATATTTTATATCGCACTTACTTACAGGTAGAGAACCAACTGTTTCTGCTATTTTGGTATTGGCTCTCATGTCAGGGTTGGGTTTTGTTGGATTTTTAGATGATTGGCTCAAAGTTTCACGTCAGCGATCTTTAGGATTACGTGCAAGGTCAAAGATATTTGGCCAAAGCGTAGTTGCTATTTCATTTGCTTGGGCTGGTTTAAATTTTCCAGATGACACGGGACTGACACCGGTTTCATTGAATTTATCTACAGTGCGAGATACTTCACTTAAATTGGGAGCGGTCGCAGTAGTAATTTGGGTTTTCTTGATGATAGTTGCCACAAGCAACGGTGTTAATTTAACTGATGGATTGGATGGACTCGCTACCGGCGCTTCAGTAATGAGCTTTTTGGCCTTTGTTCTCATAGGTGTCTGGGAGTTTGGGCAAAGTTGTGCCGTATCTCCTGGATTAAAATGTTATCAAGTACGTGATCCATTGGATTTGGCGGTTTTATCTGCAGCACTAGCAGGTGCAACATTTGCTTTTCTCTGGTGGAATGCCAGCCCGGCTAAAATATTTATGGGCGATACAGGTTCGCTAGCATTAGGTGGAGCTCTTGCAGGACTAGCCGTTACTTTACGCACTGAACTCTTATTAGTTCTTATCGGTGGATTGTTCGCAATAATTACATTATCTGTGATTTTGCAAGTTGGTTACTTCAAAGCAACTAAAGGAAAGCGGCTATTCCGAATGGCGCCATTGCAACACCATTTCGAATTACTTGGCTGGGGTGAAGTAACAATTGTGATCCGTTTCTGGATTATCGCGGGACTTTGTGTTGCCGCAGGCTTAGGAGTTTTTTACGCCGATTGGGTTGTTGGATAAATGAAACAAGAGATCTTGGTTGCAGGACTAGGGGTAACCGGAGCGGCAACGGCAAAAGCTTTAGCCAAATTAGGAAAGCAGATTTTAGTATACGAAGAAGATAATTCTGCGGCGATGCAAAATAAAGCAAACGAGATGAGATTGATTGCCAATATTGAAGTAACTTTTACGCAACCAGAAATCTTGCCGAAGCTAATTATTACTTCTCCTGGATGGAAGCCCGATCATCCAGTTTTGATTCGTGGCTTAAGTAGTGGTTGCGAAGTGATTAGTGAAGTTGAATACGCGTGGAGAATTGATCAAGGAAGTATAAAACCTAAAATTTGGATTGGACTCACTGGGACTAACGGAAAAACCACAACGGTGAGTATGGCTGAAGCTATGTTTCTTGCTGATGGAAAAAAAGCTGTGGCATGTGGCAATATAGGAAAAACCGTTATTGAAGTAATTACTGGTGAAGATAAAGTCGACTATTTGATTATTGAACTTTCCTCTTTCCAATTGCATTGGTCAGAAAAACTTTGCCTAGATAGCGCTGCGATCCTAAATATTGCAGATGATCATTTAGATTGGCATGGATCTTTTATTGAGTATCTGGCAGCAAAAAAACGGATAACTAATGGCGCGAAGCAGATCATAATTAATCGTGATGATCGGCATTTGAATGGAATTGAATTTAAGGGCGATCATAAGTTGGTGAAATTCACACTCGATGCACCACGTCCAGGTGAAGTCGGCGTTGTGGAAGAGCTTTTAGTTGATCGTGCCTACGTCGATGATCCACAAGAGGCGAGTGTGCTGGCTGAACTTTCTGATATAAAGCCACAAGCGCCGCACAATGTTGCAAATGCATTAGCGGCGATGGCATTGGCACGCAGCTGTGGAGTGAAAGTTGAATCGATTTCAGAGGGACTCAGAAATTTTACTCCGGGGCATCACAGAATTGAAGAAGTCGAAAACTTATCTGGTATCCGATGGATAAATGATTCTAAAGCGACCAACCCGCATGCCGCTAATGCTTCGCTAGCCGCATTCTCCTCCATTGTTTGGATCGCAGGTGGGTTAGCAAAAGGTGCAGATATGGAAGATCTAGTTAAAAGTAAAGCAAGCAGATTGAAGGCAGTACTTCTTATTGGCACTGATCGAGAATTGATCTCTGATGCTCTTACTAAACATGCACCTGAAATTCCAAAATACCTGATCGATGGGGATTCTTCAGAGGAACTCATGGAGAAGTTAATAATTAAGGGCATGGAGTTGGCAGTTAGCGGAGATGTGGTTTTGTTGGCACCAGCCTGCGCTTCCATGGATCAATTTACATCTTATGCGCATAGGGGAGATCTATTTGCCGAAAAGGTAAAGCAACTTTTAGGAAGTAAGAAATGAAAAAAAATACTCTGGTAGTAAATAAAAATATATTTTCTAATCCAACTGCTGCCTACAACCTACTTCTCGGTTCGGCAGGAGTTTTAATTGTTTTGGGACTCATAATGGTTTTGTCGGCATCTGGAGTTCGATCGTACTTTACATCTGGATCATCATTTTCTATTGCTGGGCGACAATTGATGTGGTTTTGCGTTGGAATAATTCCGATGTGGCTAGCTTTTAAAATTCCACCAAAAGCGTGGAAACGTCTAATTCCGGCGTTTCTAGTCATAGTTTTCGGACTTGAACTTGCAGTTTTTTTGCCAGGAATTGGAATTGAAATTAATGGAAATAGAAATTGGATCAACCTTGGGTTATTCACTATTCAGCCAAGCGAGATTGCTAAATTTGCAATAACTATTTGGGCGGCTCAAGTTTTGGCTCAACTTGAGAAAGGTGCATTAGATCAACGACGGGCAGTTTATTCATTAATAATTGGTTTTGGTCTAATCAGTACGCCAATACTTGCGGGCGGAGATTTAGGAACGACCTTAATACTTGCAGCGATTTTAATGGCTTTGTTATTTTTAACGGGAATGAAATATCGGCATCTTTTTGGCATAGGTCTTATTGGAGCACTCTTACTATTCGCAGTTTTAATGACCAGACAATCGCGATTGGCAAGGTTGAGTTCCTTTTTAGATCCTTTTGCGGCAAGTAATTATCATGGCGCAGGTTGGCAGCCTGCCCACAGCATCATGGCATTAGCATCTGGAGGAATTTTTGGTGTTGGTTTAGGAGGCAGTCGACAGAAGTGGGGAAATCTAGGTCCAGAAGCGCACACCGATTTCATTTTCGCAGTTATTGGCGAAGAGATGGGCTTGTTTGGAACAGTTTTAGTTTTATTAGCCTTTTTGGCTTTTATCTGGGCAGGTATAAATGTTGCAATTAAAACAAAAGATCCATTCACTAGATATGCGGTTGCTGGGATAGTGGCCTGGATCAGTGTTCAAGTAACAATAAATATTGCTTCTGTAATCGGAATGTTTCCAGTAGTTGGCGTACCGTTGCCATTCATCTCGTACGGCGGTTCTGCGCTAATTAGTTCGATGATGGCATTGGGCTTTCTCGTTGGAGCAGCTAGGCGAGAACCAGGAGCCAAAGAGATTTTGGATAAGCGACCACCTTTGTTTATCTTCAATCGAGGAAGTAAATGAAAATAGTAATTGCCGGTGGTGGCACAGCGGGCCATGTCTTGCCAGCCCTTGCGGTTGCTAATGAAATCAAAAGTAGATTCAATAATGTAAATATTCTGTTTTTAGGATCCAAAGGGGGCGCAGATGAAAAACTTGTGCCTGCTGAAAATTATCAGATCAAGTATTTGCCCAAAGCCGATTTTCCGCGGAAATTAAATCTTGCTTCCATAACTTTCACCCCTCGCTTCTGCGGGGCGTTAATTAAATCCCTCTTTCTGTTAAGAAATGCAAATCTTGTTGTGGGTTTTGGAGGCTACGTTGCGACGCCGGTATACGTTGCTGCGCGAATGCTTGGTATCTCGATTGCACTACATGAAGCTAATTTACTCCCAGGCCTTGCAAATCGATTGGGTCGCAAGTGGGCAAAAGTAATTGCAGTTTCTAACCCAATAAATAATTGGCAAGATCAAGACGTTGTTGGATTCCCGATGCGAAATAGTATTACGGAAGCAGCAAAGCTGACTGGACAAGAATTGATTTTAGCTAAGTTAGCAGCGCGCAAAGAGTTGAGGTTGCCGCTAGAAGGTAAGAACTTACTAGTAATGGGAGGTTCTTTAGGTTCGCAGAAAATCAATAACGCTGTTATTGAAATTTTGGCTCAATTAAATGATGAGAAAATCTCAATTTTGCATTTAGTTGGCGTGGGAAATGCCACTTCAATTGAAGCTAATGGTTACATACAAATTCCTTATTTGGAAAAAATGGAGTTAGCGTACTTGGCTGCTGATCTGATTATTGCTAGAGCTGGAGCAGGTACATGTGCAGAGATTGAAGCGATGGGGCTGCCAGCCATCTTTATTCCATTATCGATTGGAAATGGTGAACAAGTCGCAAATGCAGAAAAATATTTCAATCGAGGAAGTGCAAAATTAATCTTGAATGATAATCTAACTTCTAGCAATTTATTAACTGCGATTTTAGAAATATGTAGATCATATGACCAGTTTTCAAAAGTTGCCGAAACAAATAGAAATACTAAATTGTCAGCTGCTTCAGATTTTGTTGACTTAATTAACAAGAATATTTTGAATTCCCTCAAAGGGGTAAATTAATGTTGAACGAACCAGTACATTTTATCGGCATCGGTGGTGCTGGGATGAGTGCTATCGCAAGAATTCTTTTGGATCGTGGAATTCAAGTCTCAGGTTCTGATGCCAAAGATTCCATAGTCATTGCCAGTTTGAGAGCAATGGGGGCGACAGTTGAAATTGGACACCATGCAAGTAATATTTTATCTGCGAAAACAGTTGTTACATCGACTGCTATAAAGAACAGTAATCCTGAACTAAAGGCAGCTTTGCAATCTGGAATTCCAGTTCTGTCCCGCGCTGAATCATTAAGTGAACTAATGAAAGGCTATAGATCAGTTGCAGTCGCTGGCACTCATGGGAAAACTACAACTACTTCAATGTTGGCAGTGGCTATTCAAGAATGTGGAGTTGATCCATCTTTTGCAATAGGAGGAACTCCAAATGATTCAAATTCCAATTCACATCATGGCAATGGCGATATCTTTATTGCCGAGGCAGATGAGTCAGATAGCTCATTTTTAGTTTATAACCCTTTTGGCGCCATCATTACAAATGTGGAGATAGATCATGTGGATCACTTCTCGTCAAAAGAACAGTTACACCAAACTTTTATCAATTTTATTAAATCTACAAAAGAATTTTTGATTATCTGCATCGATGACGATGGGGCAAAGGAAATCGCTCTAGTAGCAAACGAATTAAAGTTAAAAGTCATCACCTATGGAGAATCTGAGAATGCTCAAGTAAGAATTTCCCATGTTTCAACCTCTGCCACAGGTTCTTTTTTTAGAATAACTTGGCAAGGAATTGTTCTTGGCGAAATCTCGTTGAATATTCCAGGCAGACATAATGTGCTTAATGCGACGGCAGCACTAGCAGCCGGCATAGCTCTAGAGCTAAATCCAAATCAATTAATATCAGGCCTATCTAAATTTCATGGAGTACGTCGTAGATTTGAACTAAAAGGTGATGTAAAAAATATTAAAGTTTTTGATGATTACGCGCATCATCCAACCGAAGTTAGCGCCACGATTGCAACGGCTAGGGATGTTGTAGTCGGAGGAAAAATTATCGTGATTTTTCAGCCACATCGGTACTCTCGTACGCTTGCTTTTGCCGAAGGGTTTGCCGAATCCCTTTCAGTCGCTGATCAAGTAATTTTGCTAGATATATATGGTGCAGGGGAGGAGTCGATCCCAGGGGCTAGCAGTTCAGTCATAGCAGAAATGATCCGAGACCTTGGAACAAAAGTAGATTTTGAACCTTCGATCCTATCTGCGATCGAATTGGCGATAACTGGAGCAAAACCAAATGATTTGATCATAACCATGGGCGCCGGAGACGTCACATCACTTGGTAATCAGATTCTTACGAGATTAGCTGAGGCAGCTAAATCA
>Ga0102863_1000357_pt1 | contig 12256 bp, 39 predicted proteins | sample Colrivmet1449A02_FD_78451 | JGI IMG/M metagenome (GOLD analysis project Ga0102863, IMG submission 78451) | Estuarine microbial communities from the Columbia River estuary - metaG 1449A-02 | ecosystem: Environmental > Aquatic > Marine > Intertidal zone > Estuary | place: USA: Columbia River...
CATTCTTCATCCTCATCATCAGCACGACTTACACCAGAGTGAGTCATTTGGTAATTATAAACACCACGAACATCCCACATCATATTTTTTAGTAGTTTTTCTGCTTCCTCATAAGTATCAGCATCAATTATAACTTCACCGGAATATTTGAAGTGGTAGTCAGTCATTTCAGTTTCCTCAAAATTTCTCTTCAATTTCTTGTTTTGTTGCTACCTCTACACTAGGATAACTCACATCCTCATAATCACCAAAGTCAAAATCCATAATCAGTTTTGAGGCAACATTATCACACAGATAATCAGCAAAAATGTTAGGGTCAAGTTCTCCGTCATCTGTAAGCATATCATTATCCTTATGCTTTTCGGGGTCAAACCTCACATAAAAAGTTACTTTATAACCTTTTAGATTTTCCAAAGCATCCTTTACATTCTGTTGTTCTTTATGTTGTTGAATTTGAAGTTCAAGTTCGTTGAGTTGTTCTTCGGTTAGTTGAGAGAGGTCAATCATCAGGTTTCTGTGTGTATGAGACTATTATAAGGCATCTGGTGCCCCTGTGGAGTGTTCTTGTGCCTCTTTCATAAGTGTCCTCTGTTCTTCAAGGATTGTTTCAAAAATCATTCTGGTATAGGTTTCTGTTGCTCCCCAGTGTCTTGCTAATCTTATAATGTCTTTATTTTTATAAGTAATCCACATAAACCTCAAAGATAATTTTATTACGCATAATACTCATACTATCAATTTCCATACTCATACTCGCAACCTGTGCTTTTCCTTGTTGGATTTTATCTACTACTTGTTGAAATGTTGCTTTCAAACTATCAGGGTCAAAAGTTTTGAGTGTTGATAGTTTTTTAGTTGTTGGGTCTATTGGAAATGTAGATTTATTTTCAAATTGTTTTACAAACTCAAGTTGTTTTACAAACTCTGGGTCAAGTTCAAAAGGTTTAAGTTTTGATTTTTTCAGTTCATCTGCGATTGTCTCTTCACCCTCATAATCTTCTATTTTTGGAAGTTTTGGTTCTTCTTTCTTTCCGTGAATTTCTTCCCATTTTTGTATGAGTGGATTGTTAGTCATAAGTCCTCCTTTCTCACATAATAAACATAAAGTTGTTCCCCACATTCAGGGCAAATAGGTTTCATAACTTCTCCTTTTTCTGCCCTCCACCAGCAGTTTTTACATCCCAAAAAGGCATCATCAACACGCAATCCTTTTAGGTCAAACTTATGTGGAATGTTAGTTAGAGTTCTCATAAATCCTCACAATTACCAAGATACTCAAAGAACTCTTCCACATAATCCTCACTCACCATAGCATCCTTCCAATCACTCCAAGACAACATAAAAAGTTTCCACCCATACTTCAGTTTCCCAAAGAATGAGGTGTCTGTTGCTTCTGTGAGATATTTGTAGACATCTGGATGAAGTACAATATACCTATCATCATTTTCCTCATGAGAAACAATATCAGCAAAACTACTACCATACGAAGCAGGCATTAGGAGTTCTTCCGCACTTTTCTTTAGTATATTATCACCGATAAGTTTTTCAAAATCTACTTTACCAAATGCTTCTTCAACATCTTTTGCCGTGATTGGTTTTTCAGTCATAAGTCCTCACCAAACTCACTATAAAGAATATCAGTCATATGCTGGTCGTTATGTTCTTTGAGTTCTTTTATAAGGTCATCCCTGATAAGTTGTTCTATTTCACTCATAACAAATTCCTTCGTTGGTGTGCCTTTGAGTTCTTCTGGGAGTTCAGTCATTTTTCCATCTGCTTATATTTCAGGGCAAAGTGTCGGTAAGCACCCATAGCAATTTTAGGCATCCAATCACTATGATAACGTAATGGAAGAGTTAGGTTAGAACAGAACTCCCGTGCCTTATTTCGCAATAAAGAGTTTTCATCCTCACCAGTTTCTTTCCAATTCTCATAATCCTCAATAATCTTCCAGAGGTCTTCCTCATTCATAGAATTGACGAAACTCTCAATTGTTAGGTATTTCATAAGGTTTCTGTGTCTATGAGTGTATTATAAGGCATCATAGGGACTTTGTGGGTGCCCTTGTTCCAGTTTCTCAAGTGTCTCTCTTCTTCCATTTGAGTGGTGGTGGTGTTGTTGGTTTATTTCGGTTCTCATAAAGATATCCACCAAACCAAAAGACACCGGGAGCAACTTCCCGTTCATTTGAGAAGAAGAACTTAAGAATTTTGAGTAGGATTTTAGTCATTTTACATTTACAATAAAGTTTCCCACCTTGACTTTATAAGGTTTTTTACACCGATGTAAAGGAATACGAAGGAACTGAAAGAACCTTCCAATATATCCTATCTGTTCTCCGCATTTAGGGCAACAATAAGATGGGTGGGTCATTTTTCCAATCGTCTCAAATGGTCTTTCAATAGTTTATCACATAAGAACTGCGTATCTGTATATCTGGTTCCAAAATAAGGTTCCCACTCATCACAATAAGGACAACCAATTCTTGCGTTCTCTAAATTTATTACGATGGTATGGTTTTCAGTCATTTCTTTTCTTTATGTGGGTCTTTACCTTTACACCAAATCGTATGAAGTTCATCAACACGATTTTCCCATATCATAGTATCTACAACATAATCATTCAGGTTTTCATAAGTGTCTTCATACACTTCCCTAATGAAGATAGATTTATTTACTGATTGTGGGTATTTCATTTTTCACCTCCACTCCTAATGTTTTCACCAGCATCATACATCACATCAAGAACAAAAGCAATAGGAACACACCACCAGATACTCAAACCTGTGAGGAAATGAACCCCAAACACAAGGGCAAACATAAGAGGAACCTGAAGTGGAAAGGCAAGTAGAAGATTTTTGAGTTTCATTTGATTTCCTCATCAATCCACTTGAAACCCATCAACTTATAAACAAACCAACGAAAAACCATATTCGGTTTTTTCTCTACATAAAACCTATAATATCCATCGTCACCAATCGTATAATACCCTTGATGACTACTTCCGTGTTTTACCATAAAACAGGGAGAACTAATATTGCTCCCAATATTTACAGAAAGTTTAGAGTAATCAAGTGTTCCTGAAAATGTATATTTGATTGGAAAATTTCCATTTTCACGGGCATACTCAAAATTCCCAATAATCTTATCAAAATTCCAGTCGTAGTTTCTTTCAGTAGTTAGTGTAGAAGAATAAGAGTTCCTTTTATATTGCTCTATGAGTTTCTCAAACTTCTCATCAAGTTCCTTCTGGTAGTATTCAATACCTTTGGGTTCTTCTGGTATGATAAGAAACTTTTTGACTTTATCAAATTTTTTGCAGGTTGGACTTACTCTCATTTCTAAAGCAGTAAGCAACTCCGCAATATCTTTCGCAGAAGTTAGTTTAGTGCTATCTACATCATACCATTCAGTTTCTATGTATCCTGTTCCTTGTGTGATTATAAGTTTTGGTTCTTCAGTCATTTGAGATTTGCCTTCAAAGTATTCATAAGAGCATTATATCCTTGTAAATAATCGGCATTAACTACATAATCACAATTATATTGAGGCATCCATTTCTCAACAACATTACATATCCACTCTTTTTGTCCGTTATTAAACATATATCCATTAGTGAAATAAGGAGGGTCAAGAGCATCATAAAGAGTTGATGGTTTTGGGTCTTCCATTTTTTGATACTTTACTCCACCAACAACAATAGTGTTCTCATCTTCTTGAATAACAATTGGTGTTGGTTCTTTTCTGGTATAAGATACTCCATTCACAATTACCATTTGTTCGTCATAATATTGAACTTGTGGTGTGCGGTAGTTCTTCATATCCACATACCAGTTATTATTTTGTAGTTTTTGTAGGTCAGTCATTTTTCTTATAAAATTCTATTTTGAGTTGAGTAATGAGTAAATCAACTTTATCTTCAATACGAGTAAGTCGTTCCTCAATTGTGTCTATACGATACTCATCAAGTGCTTCTTTTTTAACTGAATACGGGTCAATCGTAGCCATAGTTCCTTGTAGTGAATTGAGTAGTTGTTCGTCGTGCTCTAACTCTTTGGTCTCATTATTGTAGCACGAAATGTAGGATTTACTCATAATTTTGAAATATTATCGGCAAGGTCAAGTAAATTAGTTTCGGTTAAATCAACCAAATCAGGATTAGAAACAATCATACGAATAACAGTAGCAATTACATACTTATCATCATCACTAGCAAGATAGACTTCTTGAAATTTATTCAAAAACTCTTGTGCTCTTTCTGCCGAGCAATCACTTGGAACAGTTGGAGTATAAGTGGGAGGAATATAAGGTGCTGGAGTTTCTCTTGAAAACTTTAGGTCTTCTATTTTTTTTGATTGTGAAAAATCCAAATGTAACTCATTATCTAATTCTTCATCAGTAAGTCTTCGGTTAAAATATTTTATAAGTTTTTTGTCGTCAGTCATTCCAATACCTCATCAAGTTCTTGAATATTACTCTCAAATTTTATAAAGTTCAAGTTATACAACATCTCAAAAAGTTCAGTTTTCTCATCAATTAATTCATTACGATGATTATCACTAAAAACTAATTTAAGTTTTTCTTCTGGATGATTTAACTCTTGTTTAATATATTCGTATCTTTTAGATAGTATGGTCTCACACCTTTCAATCGTTTCTACGAGTTTCATTTCAGTTCCTCAATAGTCAGTTTCAGTCCGTTTCCATTATCATCAATTGTTTTGTTGATAAAGTCCTCATAACCACCAATATCTTTCCAAGCACCAAACTTACAATAGAGTACCTTCTCAATAAAGTGATGATACTGTAGTTCAGTTTCTGGTAAGTCGCCTTCATTCCACCTACTAAACATTTCAGGAGTGAGTGTGATTTCTGCTGTGATTTTTACTGGTTTCATAATGCCTCCAAATAATCTGCGATTTCTTTAATACTTTCCAATTTTGGTTCAGTCTTTCTGGAAAGGTCAATCATTAGTCCGTCATTTTGATTTACAAAGGGTGATGAAGTTGGAGTATTTTTCTTATACCATTCATCATTTCTTTTTTCTCTTGTGAAGTTTGCCCAAAGAAGATTTGTTTTATATTTTAGATTCAAATAATCTGCGATTTCTTTAATACTTTCCAATTTTGGTTCAGTCTTTCTGGAAAGGTCAGTCATTCAGTTCCTCCAATTCATTAGCAAGGTCATAAAGCACCCGAGCATCAACTACCATATCTTCTACACCTTCTTCTTCACAACACTGGTAATACTGAAACTCATTCACAATCTCACGAATAGCAGCAGCAAGAGAAAGTTCTTCGTGATGTGTACTTTCCACCCACTTATCTTCCCAAGCACGATAAATTCTTTTTGCCCTTTCAGTCATAGTGCCTCCACATTATCAGCATATTCATTCAGTTCATCAGCAATATGAAGATGCCAAGGTTCATTTTCAAGAACTCCATCTCTATGAATGATAGAAGAAATCACACGGATAGAAGATGCTAATGCTTCTTTCATATCATCTGTTGCTGGTTGTGTAAGTTCTGCTTTGAATGTTTCCCAGATTTGGTATGCGGTGTTAGTCATTTCAGTTCCTCTTCAATTCTTTCAATTTCAAAAGTTTCGTTGAGAAACTCAATTGCGTATTTTCCTACTACGAATGCGTCTTTATCTTCAAAAAATCTTGAAGATATAGTTCTCATATCATAACCTTCTTTGCCTTTATCAAATAAAGCAATCACATAACAATAATTCCTCTCCTCTACCTTATACCACTTGACAAGTTCGTGCTTTTTGTTATAGGTGCTCCAACGGAACTCTATGTTTCTAAATCTCATAATGACTCCAGTGCTTGACGGATTAGTTCTACTTGGGTTCGTGAAAGTTCTGCCCCATCGGGGTCGGCAGTTAGATTCAATTCGCTTAACGCCTGCTCCTTCAAGGTTGGTGGATTGGGGCGGCAGGCGTTGCGGAGTGCATTAGACGCCATCTCTCCAAACGGAATGCCAAGCGGACTGGGGATGCTCTTTAGTTGTTCGCAACACGCTTCCAGTTGTTGGTCGGCACCCCAGAGTGCGGCGCGGGTGGCGATGTCTTGCTCATACTCCTGCCAACGAGGTTCTTCAGGGTTGTCGCACTCTTTGATCCACTGTTTCACCAACTCCGGCGGTGGAGTGATTGGATGGTTACTCATTAGTCGTCTCCGTTACTGGTGGAAGTGGTGTTACTGGTGGTAGTATAACAGGTTCTGGTGCTGGTAGTTGTAGTGGTTGTGCCACTTGCTCAACTGGTTTTTGTGATGTCACTTCTTCCAGTTGTTTCTCAAGTTGCATAATCCTCTCATCAAGTGCTGATGGTGGAGTATTCGCAGAACCTTCAGCAAGTTTATAACCAGCAACACTCACACCAAAGATACTTGCAAGTGCGGCAACAGCAGAAATAGTTTTAGTGAAACTCATAATTAGTCAGCAAGTCCTACGATTGGTTTGATGTCGTTGATTTCGTTATAGAGAAGTTTAGCAAAAATTATGTGAGGTTTCTGTCTAGTTTCAATTGCGGAACTGGTTGCGACTGCCCACATAATATTCAGGTCATAATCAGTCGGCATTTTCGGTGTAGTATTCATTACGATAAGAATTCAAATTTCTACAGAACCAAGAAAGAACATCAACAGAAACACTATACCTCCAGATATGAAGGTCAAATCCAAACAAGGAAGAGTGCCCGACATTTACAAGCAAACCAGAACTTCCCGCATATTCATTAAGGTCAACATTCAACTGAAGCAGGCAAAGTCGTTTGATTTGTAGAATATTCAGGTAATACTCTTTGCCGAAATCATCAACAAACAAATAATCAATTAGTTTCATTTTCGTCCTCTGGGTCCACATCTTTCACAAGGTCTTTTAGTCTATCAAAGAAATCTTCGGTGAGTGGAAATGTCTCCACTTTACCACTATCAATATCAGCACACATTTGTAATAGATACTCAAGGAATTCTTTGGGATAAACCTCATCTTCTCCAAGAGTTACCCAGAACCATTCAATACATTCTGCTTCTGGGTCTTCTACTGTTCTGGGTAAAGCATAATCTTTATAGTTACTACCCATCAGGTCTGCCCAGATACGAAATGCTCCACGAATGCTCTGCCATCCAGTCATCCAGCAGTGTGAAAAGTAATAATCAAACCAAGATAATTTTATTTTTTTTGTGTTTGTTCCTTTCAGGGGAGTAGAATACATTAAGAAATTCCATTTATAATAGTATAATATCAGAAAGGACGCCTGAAGTCAAGTGCCACTGGGCCAGTTTGAGAAGTGTCTTTATGATATTCTTTTTCTTTTTGAAGTATCTATTCCTCTTGCTTTTTGATACCTTGAAAGACATCCAGCATTAGTAATAAATCCAGTTTCTAAGCATTCCCACTTTTGAGATGACGTTGTTTTTCCTCCAAGTTTAGCATTTTTAGTTTTTTCTTCTGCCGTTATGCCAAATAATCCAACACCAAGTTCTTTTATCCTGTTTCCACCTTTTAGTCCTTGTTCCCGTTGCCATTCAATATTCCAAAAAAGATTTCCTTTTTCTTTATTTCTTGATACTGCTTTTCTTCCATTAATTCTTTGATTTATTTTTTGTTTTTGTGGTGATAGTGAAAAATATCCCCTTTTTAATTCTTTATTTTGTTTTCCAACTTTTCTCAATATATCTAACGAAATATATCCACCACAGTGTTCGTTTAGACACCACTTATCAGTATTATAAAATGGTTTGATTAATCTTTTTTCAACTTCTTGTGCTTCTATCCAACCTTCATCAGTATAATCAAATAGTTGAAGTATTTGTTTCTTTGATGTATAAAAATCCCACATCCGTTTATGAGTTATGGGATACCCCATATAATACTCATCAAATTTCTTTTCTTTGTGTACACCATAGTAATAATAAGGAACCTCTTCAAAGGTAATCTTATATGTGTAAATCTTTGGAGAACCCATAACTGCTCTTAACTTGGTGGTTATTACTATTTATACAGGAAAAGCACCCAAAGGTGCTTTATCCAACCTGAAAAGAACCACCAAGTCAGGCAGTATTATTTATCTGTTGCTAATACTGGTTTAGAGAATGTCATATCAAAATACCGGTAATACTTCTATTTGTTTACATCCCTGAGATTCTACCATATTCTTCCAGAAAAAGGCACTCTCAACATCAAGGAAGACCGCAGATTGTTTACTGAACTGACCCTTTTTCTTGGGTTTGAGGTAGACAACGCTGTATTTCATAATTAGGAAAATGGTGAGTACGAAGAGCATTATACACAATAAATGAGTTTGTAATAAAAATGGAGAGGAACGCAATCAGACGAACCACCGCAATTTGGTCCGATTCTTTATCCGTATCACCACTCTTTTCCCCAAGAGACTTCGCAATAATTTTCCATAAATTACTTTGCTTCTGTTTCATAATCTCCAATAATTTCTATATTCTTCCATTCATTTGGATAAACTAACATACAAACACTTCTGAACTTATCATCATAGGTTTCTATACAAACCGTGACATATTCATCGGATACAAATTCAATAAACCCATTACAGTTTTTGTATTCAACTTGAATTCCTTTGGTAAATGTCATCATACAAAACACATCTCCAAAGAAGTTTTCTTGAGTGGCATAGCAGTATAAGAAGTAGTATTCTCTATATTTACCTCTTTACCAGGAGTCTTAGAATTTACCGGAGCATAATAGACTCTTTTCTTTGGAGAATAGCATCCCCATACAGTTTTAGTAGGAGCACCCAGATTATAATCAAACTTACGAGTACAGCACAACCAAATACGAACTATTTTTGTATTGAATTGTTCGTACTCATAAGAATATTCTTTTGTGGGTGCCTTATGAGGAAACTCGGGAATCATTAGGTTGTAAATGAATCAATAATACCGGACTCGTACTCGTCCGAGAGTTTGAATTTCTGAGCACTGACTACATTTGGCATAATCAGATTCACATACCTTTCGTCATAGGATTCTTCTTGTGACAAAATACTAAATGCTTCGGTGTCATTTTCGGCAATTAGATTGATTAGTCCACCATATTCCGAACTTGGAAAAGGAACCCAAAAATCAATCAGATACAAATACTTCATTTCTTTTGTTTGATTACTCCTTTATTTTAGCAGAATGTTGTAGACAAGTCAACTGGCGGCTAAGTTCAATTCTTACCGGAATCAGATTGTGGGAAAAAAACATCTCCCATTGATTACCCTTCACCAAATTGATAATATTATCCAACTGACGTAGTGCCAGCAGAATCTTCATTTCATTAGTCATAGAAACTCCGCAACAAAGTAATCAACCGTCAGTTCCAGTTTTGCGGCAGTGCTCTCAATATATTCATCAATCAGTTCGGGAGAATCTTGCTGAATAATGGCATAATAACTATACCAGAGAGGAGAAAGAACTTCACTCATTTGGAGTAACGACAATCAGGATGGGGTTGTGGAAGTGAGGCACATACAGTATCATATGCCTTGAAGAGTTCTATATCGCGTTTGGCAATTGCGGCATTATACATTAGAATGCCAATAAACGCAAGAAAAATGTAAGTAACTTTCATCAGCAGGCACCCATCATAGGATTGACATTGGCAGGTTGAGTATTGAATCCGGTCACTTTATAACCAAGACCAATACGCTCATCACACTCGTGCTCAAAGTCACTTTTGGTGATACATTTGGTGCTCATTACATCAGTACCCTGAAACTTGAGAACCTTGTAGATAAACTGTGTATCACCGGCAACGGGGAAATAGTCAACAACCATTGTGCCGGTGGTGGAAGTGAGTTGCATCTGGTGCTCCGTTGATTACCTTGTTATTATAGGGCAGAACACAGGCGGTTCGGGAAGTACTGTGCCACTTTGGGGGCTGGCACACCCTGTTTATCAATTAAGTACTCAACATATAGAGTTTCTTCTTGCTCCCGTGCCTCAATTTCATGCCCTTGATGCCAATATTCGTAATCTTCCATACATTCTTTACCATAATACATTTTTCCGCGTTTCTGGCGGAGAGAACCCACTACCCACTGCCGCAGATGGGTCATTTCGTGTAAAAGAGTTTTTATATACAACTCTTCACACATATGGGTATTCAGTTCAATAATGAAGTCTCTGGGGCGATAGGTTCCTTCCAGTACATCACACCAACCATAAACACCTTCACGCCTCAATCCACGATGTACAATCTGAACATAGATTTTATGTCGTGGAAGGAACTTATTCAGAAACCAAGAGGCAACATCCTCACAGGTCCGCTTGCGATAACCGTATCCACTAATTTCAATGAGAGAGTGCATGACCAATGTAAGAACCAAATGAATGATGAGATGAAAATCAGTTTATCTTTAGTGGTCATAATCAGCAACCAAACATTAGTGCTCCAATACCCGCACCAAAAATACCCCACGAATTACTTCTCTTATTTCCATAAGAATAGTTGTAACTACCAGAGTTGCGGTTGCGAGTATAGTTAGAATTGTAGTTGTATCCTGTTTGACCTGAGAGGGCAGTCGCTAGTCCATAACCAACGGCAGCACCAGCAGCAGGATTACAAACTCTCTGACGTTGATAAGTGGGATTCCAGTTACCACCACTCACCTGATTACAAGGAACATTATAGGATTGAGTCTGCACTCCACCCGGATAATAGTTTCCGTATTGGTCATAACCACCGGGAACATAAACTTCCTGATATTGTGTGCAGACACCGTACTGATTAACTTGTTGTGCCATCACTGGTGTGGGAAGAAATGCCAGTGGAAGAAGGAGAAGAAGTTTTTTCATGATTCAGCGAGCATAAAGATAAGAAGATGCCCAGTCGGCATTCTGTAGCAACCATTCCCTCTGCTCAATAATGCGGAGATCATAGCGAACACCTTTGGCAGGAGATTTCCACGATGAAGACTTATAAACTTCACCAGTCTTCTTATCTACGAATGCATGGACAGAGCGTGATGGTCCCATACGATTAGGACCATTATCAATTACCATAATGATCTTATGATATTTACGACCACTCTCAATAATGAACTCATAATCACACTCACCATTCTTCAGGTCAGTGATACGAGAATTGTTATAATCAATGCTCTCACCACGCTCAAGACAACGCTTATGAGACTTGATGCTATAATCAATGTAGTTCTGACGAAGAGCATCACACAGCATCAGAGTCCATTTCGTAACATTCAACTGGATGGTGTTACGGGCGTCTTGCTGGGCAGCATAGTCAGCGAAGGTGGCAGTCATTGGTTTGGTTGCTTACTTGCTTATTATAGGGCATCTATAGGGGTGTCTGGATGCCCTGTGTGCCAGTTGTTCAGGTGTCACAGTAGTGTTTCACACCGTTGCCTTCACGTGCTCATTTTAGAATGTTTTCTGCTGCTTTTGTTGCATCTTTTTCTCTTTTTTCTTTTGCTTTACGAACCGCACCACCACCAGAATTTGCCATCATCGCTTTTATTTGCGATGCTCTTTCTGGAGAATTGGGAGCAGAATCTCCATAATTTACAGCTTGTCTGGGTGCCTGTTCTCTACCTGCAAGATAAGCACTCTTAAGTCTTTTTATTTCTTTTTTCTTCCCTTCAACAAGTTCAACAAATTCTCTAAATGTTATTGACATTTTTACTTTTATTTATTTCCAAAATCTGGTGGTGGCAGTTTCGGTGCATTCATTTCCACAGTGGTTTTCTGTAGGTTGAGCATCATACCATCTAAAGCACTGGCAATGGGACTAAATCCAATCGTTGCAACAATAATACCAAAGATGGTTCCAGAAACAAAGTTAATCATAATAAAATAAATTTAGTTGTCATACATTCTACACTGTAATGCATCAGGGTGCGAATCACAATAAAGTTCAAGTCGTGTCGGATCATGAGAATCTTCTGGATGATTTTCTTTATATGATTTCAGTGCTTGCAGTTCTTCTGAAGTATGCCGACGATTTTGTGGTGAAATTGTTGGGTCATCAAGAACTTGTTTGTCTTTTTCGATATGCTGATCGATTGTACTCATAATACTCGGTAAATTAGATACAATATTTATTTTATTTTGTTTGTGAGGATACAGAGTCACTTTTGCCATAGAGAGACCTAACAAATAATGCCGTAAATTTTTCCATCTTTTGTGGGCAAACTTGACTCGGATTGTAATTAATTGCTTCTCTCAGAGCATTCAGTTCTCTCCACTCTTCTTGAGTGAGATATTCTGAG
>Ga0102863_1000365_pt1 | contig 12096 bp, 10 predicted proteins | sample Colrivmet1449A02_FD_78451 | JGI IMG/M metagenome (GOLD analysis project Ga0102863, IMG submission 78451) | Estuarine microbial communities from the Columbia River estuary - metaG 1449A-02 | ecosystem: Environmental > Aquatic > Marine > Intertidal zone > Estuary | place: USA: Columbia River...
AAGAGTTGTAATCGCAAGTTGGGCTGCTGCATCAATTGGTGTTTTCACGGTGGCACTAGGTTAGAGCAGGCAGGCTTGCCATTGAGTGGTAATACCCAAGGGGCTCAAGGATTGAGGCAGTATCCTTGCGATATGACCCCAGCAGATAATGCGGGTGGCAATCAGGATTTAAGCAGTGCTCGTAAGGGTGCGCAAAATAGTGGTTCTGGTAAGCCCGCTAAAAAACATAATTCAGCAAACCGCAAAAACAATAAAGGTAATCAGGGTGGAAAAAATACACCCAGAGCTAAATATGCCAAGCGAGTTGATGAGGTAAGTGCGGGTGGATTAGTTGTTGATAAAACTGGCACAAAGGGCTTATTAATTGGCAGATTAGATCCAAAGGATGCCTCACATGAAAGATTACTTTGGTCGCTACCAAAAGGTCATATTGAATCTGGTGAATCACCGGAAGAGGCTGCAATCCGTGAGGTTGCGGAGGAAACAGGAATCAAAAGTGAGATAACAAGATCTTTAGGTGTAATTGATTTTTGGTTTATGGCAAGTGGTAAACGAATTCATAAAACTGTTCACCATTTCTTATTTACTGAAGTTGGTGGCAAATTAGCGCCGCAGGTAACAGAGGTTGATGATGTTGCCTGGTTTCCGATTGATGAGATTGTAAGCAAGCTTGCCTACCCCGATGAGCGCAAATTAATTGCAAAATCAGGAAAATTAACAACGTGAGAAAAGTTTTCACTCTTTTTGTAGTTTTACTTTTTTCAAATACTTTTTTAACTTTTCCAGCACAAGCTGTGCAAGAGATAGTTATTAGCGAGCCAACTCATCGCTTATCTGATGGCGTCTTCTTTGATGATGAGTTAGCTACAAAACTTGCTCCCACTGGAGAAATGGGCTTACTAATTTACTCACCTAGTAGAGGTGTCAGAAGTTGGTTAGTTGATCCAGCCACAATCTCAGAGATTGTGGCAATGAGTAATGGTTATGTAATTGCAGATGGCTGGGAGATCAAGGATGCCCAAATTAGCGGGCAGGATGTTGCTAAAGCATGGCTTACACAATTTTTAAAAGTCTCTCAATCTGAAAAGATATCAGTGCTCACTTATGGCAACCCATCTCGGTACTGGGTTGATCAACTTCTTGAAAACCAAATTACATATATAAATGCCAGCGGCAAGATCTCATTGGAGGGGGTGCTTGGCAAAGCCACTACCCAAAGTGCTTTTCAAAATGGTGAAAAACAAGGTTTAAGTAAACAAAATATCAACTTTCTAAAGTATGCCCAACGCCAAATTGAGTTATTCAGCACTCTTGTTGATCAAAAAGAATTATTGAGTTACCAATTACGCATTAGCCAATTGTTAAATCCAGATATTGAAAAGAACAAGCTTCAAGAATTAATTAAAGATTTAGATAAATCCATTAATCAACTGCGAAATAAGCTTAAGATCACTAAAACTAAATTTACGATCACCTCAACAAATGAGCAGTTACCAATCACCTTGGTAAACAATTTTGAGTCACCAATCAATCTAAAATTAAGCATTCGGGCAATAAACAGCAAGGTGGTGGTAACTCCGGTTGAGCAGATTAAAATTGAGGGAAATTCAAAGCAACAGGTCTTGCTACCGGTTGAAGTATTAGCAACAGGTCAATCATCTCTGCTGGCTCAATTAACTAACTTGGATAATAAGCCAGTTGGTTATCCAGTCAGTATTAATTTAAAACTTTCCGTAATTAGCCCAGTTGCCACCTGGATTACCTCAACAGCTGCGGTACTTTTATTTGTCGCAGCGTTAATACAAAGTCTTCGAAGGGTTAGGAGGCGCAAGTAATGTCAGAAAACCAATTATTTAAAGCCTCCTCCATAATGGCACTTGGCACCATTGCATCTCGGGTTACTGGATTGATCCGAAATTTAATGTTGGCCGCGCTCCTTGGAACTGCAATTCTTGGTGATACCTACAACGTGGCAAACACTATGCCAAATATTTTATATAACTTACTAATAGGCGGGGCACTTACTGCAGTTTTTGTTCCACAAATTGTTAGATCCCTAAGAGATAGTGACCAGGGTTCAGCTTTTATATCTAGATTATTTACCGTAACAGTTACTTTCTTATTTGCCTTAACTGTAATCGGTATTTTAATTTCTCCACAGCTGGTAAATATCTATGCGCCCGAGTATGCCGGATCAAAGGAGTTTGATGTAACAGTAACTTTAATGCGTTATTGCTTGCCGCAGATATTTTTCCTAGGTTTATTTGCATTATTAGGCCAAATTGCTAATGCTAAGGATCGATTTGGGCCAATGATGTGGGCCCCTGTTATTAACAATTTGCTTGCTATTGCCCTCTTTTACTTCCTATTGGTGAGCAGAGGTGATTTATCGGTGGCAAATATTTCTAGCCAAGATCTACTTTGGTTGGGGATAGGCACTACCGCTGGCTACCTAGCTCAGGCACTTATTTTATTTCCAGTTGTTATCAAATCTGGCGTCAAACTCTCCCTAAGATTTGATTGGGCAAATTCACAAATTATTAAATCATTTAAGTTAGCTGGATGGAGCTTTGCCTACGCAATGATCTCTCAGCTTTCATACTTAGTCACAATCAATATTGCCACCTCAGCTGCAGTTAAATCAGCAGCAGATGGAGTAACAACTGGTGTTGGTTACACCCCATATGCCAATGCTTATCTAATTTTAATTCTGCCTCATTCAATTATTACCGTTTCAATAGTGACCGCGTTATTACCTAAGTTATCCAATTTAGTTATTGATAAAAAGTACAAAGATATCTCAGACTCTATGTCGCTAACTATGCGATTGATGGGAATATTCATAATTCCAGCAGCAGTGTTGTTTTTATTTTTTGGTGACGTAATTGCAAAGGTTTTGTATTTTGGCATTCCAACCGATGATGCCAATTACTTGGGGCTTACATTGTCCGCATTTGCCCTTGGATTAATCCCGGTAAGTATTAATCTAGTTCTACTTCGTGGTTTAAATGCCTTTGAAAATCTTAAATCTCAAGTCATCGGTAATTTAGTTATGAATTTAATTTCAGTGGTTTTATCACTTATTGCTGCTTTATACCTAGAGCCAAAATGGGTAACGGTAGGACTTGCTGCAATCTTTACTTTTCACTACTTCATTGGCGCAGGTATCTCTTTCCTTCTGATCAAAAAACATGGTGTACAAATACCGATTTTGGGCTTGGCTGCTTTTTACCTTAAGTTAATTTTTATATTTGCGCTCTCTGTCATGCCAATTTGGCTAGCTAGAAACTCGGATTTGGGCGGGAATTTAATTTACCTTTTACTGGTTTTATCTACATCAGCAGTTATCTATCTTGTGCTACTAAAAGTTTGGAAAATAACCGAGGTCACAACCTTGATAAAAGTAATTAAAGGCAGAAAGGAATAGGCTGGTTCTATGAGTGATGTTAATGAAGTAGTCATTGTTGGATCAGGTCCAGCCGGTTACACCGCAGCTATTTATGCCGCTCGAGCCCAGTTAAAGCCAATTATTTATGAAGGCTCAGTTACCGCAGGTGGTGCGTTAATGAACACCACTGAGGTTGAAAATTTTCCAGGGTTTGCAACAGGTGTTATGGGACCAGAGTTAATGGAGTCCATGCGCAAGCAGGTAGAACGCTTTGATGCCAAGATTGTTACAGATGACATTGTGTCGATGAAATTAACTGGTGAGATAAAAGAGTTAACCGATGGTTCTGGAAATACTGTTAAAGCGAAATCAGTTATTTTGGCAATGGGATCTGCGTATAAAGAGATTGGTTTACCAAATGAAAAAAGATTATCTGGACGAGGTGTTTCTTGGTGTGCAACTTGTGATGGGTTTTTCTTTAGAGATCAAGTAATTGCTGTAGTTGGTGGTGGAGACTCTGCTATGGAGGAGGCAAACTTTTTGACCAAGTTTGCCAGCAAGGTAGTGTTAATTCACCGCCGTGATTCCTTTAGAGCTTCAAAAATTATGGTTGACCGCGCTAGCTCAAATCCAAAGATTGAATTTTTGTTTAATCATGAAGTCATTGATGTTCTAGGTGAAGAAAAAGTAGTCGGCTTGAAACTAAAAAATACTGTTACTGGGGAAGAAAGTGTGAAAGACTTCACCGGCTTATTCGTTGCTATTGGTCATCTGCCTCGGAGTGAGTTAGTGGTTGGGCAAGTAGAGTTAAATTCTGATGGTTATGTGCAGGTTGAAGGTAGAAGTACTAAAACTAAGATCCCAGGAGTATTTGCTTGCGGTGATTTAGTAGATTTCACCTACCGCCAAGCAATTACTGCAGCTGGCTCAGGCTGTCAGGCTGCCTTAGATGCTGAGCGCTTTTTAGCCGGACATTAAGTTTTAAAAGTAAGATAAGCAGATAACTAAAAGGAGAGATCAATGGCAACATCAAAGGTAACTACCGCTGATTTTGAATCAGTTGTATTAAAGAGTGCAACACCAGTGTTGGTAGATTTTTGGGCAGAGTGGTGCGGTCCTTGTCGCGCGGTTGGACCAATTTTGGAAGAGATTTCAAATGAGTATGGGGATAAGCTAAAAATTGTTAAGTTAAATACTGACGAAGAGGGCTCAATTGCAATGAAATATGGCATCTCATCAATCCCGACGATGAATGTGTTTGTTGGTGGTGAAGTTGTAAAAACCATCGTTGGCGCCAAGCCAAAGCCGGCATTGCTTAAAGATCTTGAAAGTTATATCAAGTAATTAACGAATAAAGTATTTAAGAATTTATGAGCGATCAACCAAAGTTAGGTGATCGCTCAACTGCGATTGAGTTAATTTCCAATACCTTACTGCGATTAGGGTTTATTACTGCCCCATCAGATATCTTTGATGAGAAATTATCTCAAGGTATTAAAGCTTTTCAGCAGGAGCGTGGCTTGACTGCAACTGGAGTCATAAATGAAATTACTGCCAGATCCTTAGAGGAAGCAAGATTTAAACTTGGCGATCGGGTTTTGTCTTTTAACTCATCTTCGCTTATGCGCGGTGATGATGTTAGTAATTTACAAGATCGATTAATTCAAATGGGCTTTAACTGTGGCAAAGTGGATGGCATATTTGGTGCAAACACAGAGCGAGCAGTAAAAGAGTTTCAAAAGTCGGTGGGGATTGCCCCTGATGGTAAATGTGGGCCAGCAACTTTAATCTCGTTGATGCGGTTAGTTAAAACTGTCTCAGGTGGTGCGCCAAATCAATTGCGTGAAAGTGTTAAACATTCTGTTAGGTCTCCTGCATTAGCAAATAAGGTAATTGTGATTGACCCCAGCTGGGGTGGTGAATTTACTGGAGAGAGCGCCAACGGGGCTGTTGAGTCAGAGATTGTTTTTGATTTAGCTCAAAGACTTGAAGGACGTTTAATCGCTCTGGGTGTGAATGTAGTTCTAACCAGAAGTGCTAACAACTCACCCCTTGAAGTAGATCGAATAAAGATTGCCAATTCAGTAAATGCAGATTTAGTTATTGCTCTAAAAGTTGATAGCTATAAGAATGAGAAAGCTAATGGGGTTGCAACATACTTTTATGGCCGTGATGACAAAGGTGTCAGATCGGTTGTTGGAGAGCGATTTGCGAATTTGATTCAACGTGAAATTTGCGCTCGTACTGATTTATTAAATTGCCAAACCCATGCCAAAAGTTGGGATTTGCTCAGATTAACAGTAGCCCCAACAGTAAGAATTGATTTGGGATACCTTTCAAATCCAAAAGATGCAAAACGATTAGCGTCTGCTGCATTTAGAGATCAATTGGCGGAGGGCATGATTGTGGCAATTCAACGACTTTATTTATCAGCGGAAGATGATGCCAAGACTGGCACCTTGAAGATCTCTGATTTAAGGCGAGCAGGTCTTAGAAACTAGTTTCATCTCTCCATGCGATATGACAAACTTAGTTAATGGATTCGGATAAAAAGTTAAAGGTAGTCAAATCAGATTCACCTATTCGTATTCAAACTGGTGAACCAGAGAATTTGCCCGACCGTTTTGCCCGCCGTGCAGTAGGTATGAAGGCCAGTGAGATTAGATCACTTTTCGCTGTTGCCAATAGGCCAGAAATTGTTTCATTAGCTGGGGGAATGCCAAATTTGTCGGCCCTGCCAATGGAGATGATGGCATCTGTTACTCAAAAATTGATTTTAGACAATGGTGCAGAGGCTTTGCAATACGGTAGTGGCCAGGGACATTTAAAACTGCGTGAACAAATTTGTGATGTGATGGCACTTGAAGGAATTAAAGCCCACCCAGATGATGTAGTTATCACAACTGGCTCACAACAAGCCTTAGATTTAATTTCTCGTATTTTTATTGACCCAAATGATTTTATTTTAGTTGAAGCTCCTTCATATGTCGGGGCTCTTGGCACATTTAAACAATATGAGGCGCAGGTTGTGCATGTGATGATGGATCAAGATGGCTTAATTCCCTCTGCTTTACTTGATGCGATTAAAACAGCAAAAGCAAATGGGAAGAAAATAAAGTTCTTGTACTTAATTCCAAATTATCAAAACCCTGCTGGTGTACTACTTTCAGCAGACCGACGAAGTGAAATTTTAGATATATGTAGAGCAGAGGAAATATTTATTGTTGAGGATAACCCATATGGTTTATTGGGTTTTGATAAACCATCTCCCAATGCAATGCGAGCTAGTGATTCAGAAAATGTAATTTATCTTGGAACTTTTTCTAAAACTATCGCACCAGGTCTTCGGGTTGGTTGGGCGCTTGTTCCACAATCTTTAAAGGAAAAGATGGTTATTGCATCTGAGTCTTCAATTCTTTGTCCATCCAATTTCACTCAACTTGTAATTTCTAGTTACCTAGCAAATCAACCGTGGCGAGATCAGATTGCATCTTTTGCCAAGTTATATAAAGAAAGACGAGATGCTGCGCTTGCCGCGCTAGAGAAATACTTTCCAAAGGGTGCTACTTGGACAAAGCCTGGTGGAGGTTTTTATATCTGGGTTACCTTGCCACCAGAAATTGATACCAACGTGCTTATGCCAAAAGCAATAGCAGCAAAGGTTGCCTATGTACCAGGAACTGCATTTTATGCAGATGGTTTTGGTTCTTGGTCGCTTCGAATCTCATATTGTCATCCGACCCCTGAGCGCATCACTGAAGGTATTAAATCACTTGCTGGCGTGATTAAAACTGAGATGGATAGCCGGCAGATTAATTAAAAATTTTATTTTCTTTTAGTGCTTTTTCTAAGTTCTTAGTAACAAAATTTGCAGCATCTTTTGATATGTGCGAGGCATCTCGGTAAACAATAAAATCTTCTTTTACTGGTAGACAGGTTGTGTCACAAAACCAATTGTATGGATCTATCATTATAAAACCTTCATATACTGCGCTGGAAGATCTAACTATTTCATCGCAAGAATCTACAGTTTTATGAGATAAGCACCTTGGTATGTTTTTGGTCGGTTTTGGTGTATCGCTGATATAAATTAAATGGCCAGCATATTTTTCTAATTTTTGGTACAAATCTTGTTGGGCGCTTAAGTAATAGTGCTCTTTACTCTCCTGTTTTGATTTAAGATTAAAGTGTGAAAAGTTACTCACTATTAAAATATCTGGATTTACTTTCTTAATTCGTTCGATTGAATTGCTTTGCCATTGGCGGCACTCGTTATTGTTATATGAACCCCTGGTTGCTATTGGTAATTTGATTGCTGGGCAAGCTGATTTTGTAAGTGAGATTAATCTGTAGCCTTCCGAAATTGCGATTGAATTTATTGGGTCAAACCATTGCGCGGCATGTGAATCGCCAAATAAGACAATTGTTTTCTTTGAACTTAAATTTCCATAGGAGCAATCCTTTGAAATTGTACTATTCCAGTTAACATGGCAACCATCTCTATGAATTATTGGTAATGCTGTCACAGCTTTAAGATCAAAATTTAAGCTATTTTCTTTTATGAATATGTTTGTTGAGTAATTATTCATTATCAAGATTCCAACAACCATTGATATTGTGGTGGCTGCAGTAAGTGAAAGATATGTTTTTGTAAGGCTTATCTTTGATAGCCTGAAAGGTTGTTCAATAAAATAATGAGTTAATGTTGACAAAATTATTGTGAATATAACTGCTAATAGTTTTTCATTTGTTTTAAGTTCTCGCTCTAGTAGTATGGTTGGTATAGCTATTAGGGGCCAATGCCACAGGTAGAGCGGATAGGAAATTGCCCCAAGGTGTTGGGTGAATTGATTGTTTAATGCATTTTTAAATGGTCCTACCCAATTACCAATCGTAATTATGAGTAAGAAAGCACCTAGAACTGCAATTGCGGCAAGATGGCCAGGAAAAGCTGTCGCTGATGTGAAAATAAAGCTAGACCAACCAATGAAAAGAACCCCCGCTATAGATAATGTCTTATAGGCCCTTCGGTGAGTTATCGAATAACTCTTGGGTAGAAAAACTATTAAAGCTCCAGCGGCCAACTCCCAAGCTCTTGTATGTAGCGAGTAGAAAGAAAGAATTGGTTCATTTGGGGTTTGGATTACAGAAAATGTAAATGAGATAATAAAAACAAAAATAATGGTATTTTTAATTGCTTTTACTCCAAATTTAGAAATAGCTAGCAGCAAGATGGGCCAGATTAGATAAAACTGCTCTTCAACAGCCAGTGACCAATAATGAATAAGTGGTGAAGGTAAGGCCACTAAATTTTGGTAATCGTTCTCCCAGGCAGCCAGGGCATAATTAAAAACCAATAGGGATATAGCGATTAGGTTTTTTCCTAACTCACTTCGGTCCATTGGTGGTAATAAGAGATAGCAAATTAATGCAGTTGCTAGTAGTACAAAAGCTGATGCTGGAAGTAATCTTTTAATTCTTCTCTTATAGAAGTTAAGAATGTTTAATTGGCCAGTATCTGTTATTTCAGAGATAATTAAATTAGTTATTAAGTAGCCAGAGATTACATAAAATATATCAACGCCGATAAAACCGCCGGGAAGAAGTTGCAGGTGATAGAGGATCACTAGAATTACTGCAATCGCTCTTAAGCCTTGGATTTCAAGAATTTTGGTCATAGTTTTATCTTCAGTTTAGTTTTGAGTAAAATAAGTTGCCTAAGAAATATTGATTAGGAATTTTTCTGGATTTTGTTATTGATTCGCTCTAAATCTTCAATAGTTGCAAACTCAATCACGATCTTTCCCTTTTGCTTACCTAACTCAACATTAACTCTAGTATCTAGGTAATCTGAAAGTTGATCTGAGATCTCTTTCAATTTAGGCACAATAATTTTTCCACTGCGGACTGATCCGCTTTTTACCTTAGTTGATCCAGTTGCCACAATCTCTTCTACTGCTCTGACGGTTAAACCTTCAGCCACAATTTGATTTGCTAGATTTTCAATCTCTTTTTCATCAGTTAAAGATAAAAGCGCTCTGGCATGTCCTGCTGAAATAATCCCGGCCGCAACCTTTCGTTGCACAGATGGTGGTAGATTTAATAACCGCATGGTGTTAGTTATGGCTGGGCGAGACTTACTTAACTTAAGGGCTAACTCATCATGGGTATATGAAAAATCATTTAACAATTGCTGATATGCCGCACCCTCCTCCAAAGGATTTAATTGGCTGCGGTGGATATTTTCAATTAACGCCTCACGGAGTAATTGATCATCACTTGTTTGTCTAATGATTACTGGAATGCTTTTTAAGCCAGCAAGTTTGGCAGCTCTAAATCTTCGCTCACCCATAATCAATTGATACTTGCCATTTCCAATTGATCTAACAACTGGTGGTTGTAGTAACCCAACCTCTTTAATGGAAAGAGCTAACTCAGTTAATTGATCTTCATCAAATACAGTCCTTGGTTGTTTTGGATTAGCACTTATGTTGTTAACATCAATCTCATCTCGATTAGCTGTTACAACACCGCTTTGAGTTTTAATCTCATTCGGTATAACAGAGGTTGGTATTAATGCGTCAAGTCCTCGACCTAATCCACCTTTACGAGTACTCATTAAGCACTTTCGTTTTGAAGATTAATTGGTGCCCCACCTCTATTTGCAATCTCTCTAGCAACTGACATATATGCAATGGCGCCAGGGCTTGAAGCATCATAAGTCATCACAGTTTGTCCATAGGAAGGAGCCTCTGAAACTCTTACCGCTCTTGGAATTGGAATGTTTACTAACTCATTTGGGAAGTGTTTTTTAACATTATCTGCAACATCATTTGCCAATCTAGTTCTGCCATCAAACATTGTTAAAACAATTGTGGTTAGTGAGATTCTTGGATTTAATCTCTTTTGTACCTCACCTAATGTTTGAAGTAAAAGAGATAATCCCTCTAATGAGTAGTACTCACATTGAATTGGAACTAAAACCTCATCCGCTGCAGCGAGTGCATTAATAGTTAATAAACCTAAACTTGGTGGGCAATCAATAAAGACATAATCAAATCTTTGGCCAGCATTTTGTTTTGCAGTTAGATAAGTTTGTAATGCCGCTTGTAATCTAAACTCTCTTGCCACAGTTGGTACAAGTTGTATTTCAGCTCCAGCTAAATCAGCGTTGGCTGCAACCGCCTCTAAATGAGGAAAGCCAGCAACCTTTACAACCGCTTCACTTATTGGTAGATCATTTATTAAGACATCATAAATTCCACCATTTGTGCTTCGATCAATCCCAAATGCAGTTGAGGCATTTCCTTGGGGATCTAAATCAATTACCAAAACCTTTAACCCGCCCATTGAAAGGGCGGCGGCGATATTTACCGCTGAGGTGGTTTTTCCTACCCCGCCTTTTTGGTTGGCCACGGTGAAGATCCGGGTTTTTAATGGGGCTACCATCGGCTCCTTTAGCCGGCGAACCCCAATGACTGGCTTAACCCCGGTAGAAGATTGGGTATTGGTTTCACGTGAAACATCATCTGCCCTCATGGGGCGAAGTTAAGCACCCTTAAGTACCTCAACCACCCTTGCCACAGGCAGATTGGGTAGTGATATTTCATGAAGTTTGGCAGTAGAGCCCTTTTTTAGCTTGGTGGCCGCTAACTCCTCAGCCGCACTCTCCCCTTTTATCGCAAGTAAGCAGCCGCCCCTTGGGATCATGTGCCAGGAGATTTGGATCAGTTTTTCAAGGGGTGCTACCGCCCTGGCGGTGACTACCTCAAATTGCATCTTTACCGCCTCCGCCCTACCCCGCACTACTTTGATGGGTAGTTCAAGCTCTGCGATAACTTGGTTTAGAAAATCCACCCGTCGTTGCAGCGGTTCAATCAGGGTTACCTTTAGATCAGGCCGAGCCAGCGCAATTACAACCCCGGGTAATCCTGCCCCAGAGCCAATATCTGCTAGCCGCACCCCATTTGGAATGATGGTGGTGATTGGGATGCAGTTTGCGATGTGGCGCTGCCAGATTCGATCCCCCTCTTTGGGGCCAATTAAGCCATGCTCAATTCCAGTGGTTTTAAGCAGGGTGGCAAAAGCTTGGATCTTGCCCTGGTTTTCGCCAAAGTAGGCCAGTAACTCAGGGGTTGGTTTCACGTGAAACCTTAGGCTGGAAGAACTACCACGCAGCGATCTGGGTCTTCACCCTCAGATTCACTGGTTAGGCCAATCTCTTGAATAGTGTCATGGACAACCTTGCGCTCAAAGGCGTTCATTGGGCGAAGCTTTATTGACTCACCGGTTGACTTAACCTCTTCAGCGGTCTCTTTGGCTAATTGAGCCAGCTCTGTCTTTTTATCGCCTCTAAAGTTATCGATATCCAGCATTAATCGGCTTCGCTCGCCGAGTGAGGTTTGAACCGCTAAGCGGGTTAGCTCCTGAAGTGAATCAAGAACCTCTCCTCTGCCACCAACTAGGTGGGAGAGCTTGCCGCCAGCAATCGCTAAGGCTGCTCGGTCATTTTCAACATCAATATCAATATCCCCATCAAGATCTGCAATATCAAGTAATCCTTCTAGGTAATCAGCTGCCACATCCCCCTCTTCTTCAAGTTGGGCGATCAAGCTCTTCTTTTCAACAACCTTTTCACTCTTTACTTCACTCATTATTCCTCCGAAGTGGTATTTATGATGATTTGATAGTTTTTGTACTAGTTTGGG
>Ga0102863_1000371_pt1 | contig 11970 bp, 10 predicted proteins | sample Colrivmet1449A02_FD_78451 | JGI IMG/M metagenome (GOLD analysis project Ga0102863, IMG submission 78451) | Estuarine microbial communities from the Columbia River estuary - metaG 1449A-02 | ecosystem: Environmental > Aquatic > Marine > Intertidal zone > Estuary | place: USA: Columbia River...
ATCCACCTGCACCTGACCGAAGTCGCCCGCGTCGAGAAGCGTTACATCGACTGTGGCGGCACCATCCGCACGGATGTCTCGGCGCGCCTGCAGCTCTGGGCGGCTGACGACACCGACCACCGCGTCGGCTGCGCCAAGGCCTTACAAGTGCTCGATCGGGGCGCCGGACTCGTCGGCGTGACCGACGTGCCGCTCGAGGTCGAACACGACTTCCCCTTCCTGACCGTCTTCCCGGTAGTCGGCTCCGTCGTCGAAGGCGGCGAACGCATCTTCCTCCTCGCGGCCAAGCAGGCCGATTGTCTGGCCCCCGATGTCTGCATCCCGAACGCCTGTAAGCCTGGTTCCGGTTGCTGCTGATTTTTCTCCATACCTATGAGCAAACCCCTCATCCTCGTCCTCTGCACCGGCAACTCCTGCCGGAGCCATCTCGCGGAGGCCATCCTCCGTCGCGCCGTCGGTAGCGTGGCCGACGTCGCCAGCGCCGGTTCGAAGCCGGCCGGATACGTGCATCCCATGGCCCTCGAGGTCTTGAAGGAAATCGGCCTCGACGCCTCCGCGCACCGCTCCAAGCACCTCTCGGAGTTTCTCAATGTCCCCGTGTCGACCGTCGTGACCGTGTGCGGCAATGCCGACCAGGTGTGCCCGATCTTCCCCGGTCAGGTGAACCGCTATCACTGGGGTTTCAAGGATCCCGCCCATGCCACCGGTACGCCGGAGGAGATCCGCGATGAGTTCCGTCGGGTCCGCGATGAGATCAAACTCGTCTTCGAAGCTTACGCCGCGGGATTGAAGGAAGGCGCCGCCCTCGCCAAGTGACAATGAAGCGCCAGCTTGCGGCGGAGTTCTTCGGTACGGCGTTGCTGCTGCTCGCCGTCGCCGGTTCCGGCGTCATGGGGGTGTCGTTGGCCGGAGGTAACGTCGCCGTCGCCTTGCTCGCCAACAGCCTCGTCACGGGCGCCGCGCTCTACGTCATCATCAGCCTGTTCGGCCCGGTGTCCGGCGCCCATCTCAACCCGATCGTCACCCTGATGGCTTGGGCTGATCGCGCCATCGAGGCCCGTCAGGCCTTCGGTTATCTCGCGGCGCAAGTCGCCGGGGCGATCGCCGGCGTCTGGGCGGTGCATGCCATGTTTGATCAGGCGATCCTGCAAGTGTCGACGAAGCCGAGGTCTTCGGCTGGGCTATGGTTCAGCGAACTCCTCGCCACGTTCCTGCTTCTGTTGCTCATTCGCACGGCTTCGTCCCGCCAGGATGCCAAGCTGCCGGCATATGTGGCCCTCACCGTGACCGCAGGTTATTGGGCGATGTCCTCGACCTTCTTCGCAAATCCCGCGGCCACGTTTGCCCGTGGGCTCACCGATACCTTCGTCGGGATTCGTCCCGCCGATATCAGCCCCTTCCTGCTGGCTCAGCTGGCGGCTCTCGGTCTGGTGCTATTGGTCGCCCGGTGGCTGCGCCGTTGAACTGAAGGCGTGCCGAGGCCCGGCTCAGGGCTTCAGGTAGCGCTGGGCCAGTTCGATCCACAGCGGGATGCCCACCAGCAGGTTGAGCGGGAAATTGATCGTGAGCGAGAGGCCGAAATACAAGGACGGGTTGGCTTCCGGCACCGTGAGTCGGAGCACGGCCGGGACGGCGATGAACGATGAACTGGCGGCGAGCGTCATCAGCAAGGCACCGTCGCCGGCGGTGATCGAGAACCAGCGGCAGAAGAGCAGGGCGATCGCGGCGTGCACGAACGGAGAGATGGCCGCGTAGGCGAGGACCGGAGCTTGGCCCCAAGAAACCTTGCTGAGGTTGCGGGCGACCATCAGGCCCATGTCCAAAAGGAACAAGGCCAGGATGCATTTGAACAGATCGAGGAACACCGGTTGCAGCACGGCCTTACCGGGTTCGGCGGAGACGTAGCCGATGACCATCGAACCCAGCAGGAGGATCTGGGTCCCGTCGGTGAGCGACTCATGCAGGATCTTGCCGGGTTTGATGCCGCTGGCCGCGGCGTCACCGGATTGATTGCGCAGGAAGCCGGCCGCGATCACCGCGAGGATGATGGCGGGGGATTCCATGATCGCCATCGCGGCGGACATATGACCGCCGAAGGCGAGTCCGGCATCCTCCATGCGCTGCGTCGCGGCGATGAAGGCCACGGCGCTGACCGAGCCGAAACTCGCCGCGACGCCGACCGCATCGAAGGGGGGCAGGAATTTACGGAGAAGGAAGTAGCCGAGGAGGGGGATGAGCGTCGCCAGGAGGATGGCGCAACCCAGATCGGTGAGGACACTTTGGTCGAAGCCGGATTTAGCCAGGGCGAAGCCCCCCTTGAGCCCTAGGGAGATCAGGAGCATCTGACATAGCATCCGGGACGCCTGGGCGGGGATTTCGAGGTTCGAACGGACCAAGCCGGCGAACATACCGAACCCGAAAAAGAGCAGGGTTGGGTCGAGTAATTTTTGCATCGCCAACTCCTTGGGCCTTACTTTGAATTGGTTAAAGGCTATTTTAAAAATACCACATATAGTATTATAACTATGAACGTAACCTTCCGCCAACTCCAACTTTTCCGTGCCCTGGTCTCCACTGGTAGCATCAGTGGCGCCGCCAAGGAAGCCAATGTCACGCAGCCGACCGCTTCGGTGCATCTGCGCGATCTCTCCGAAGCCGTCGGTCTGCCTTTATATGAGGTGATCGGCCGTAAGGTCTTCCTCACTGAAGCCGGCCGCGAGCTCGCCAAGGCGGCACGCGGCGTGCAGGTCGAGTGGGATTCCTTCGAGCAGAACATCCAGACCATGCGCGGAGGCGAGAGCGGGCTGCTCAAGGTCTCGATGGTCAATACCGCGCAGTATTTCGCGCCGCGTCTGCTCGGCTCATTCTGCGCGTCCCGTCCTGGCGTGGACGTCTCGATGGTGTTGCTCAACCGCGACGGCGTCATCGAACGTCTGCGTCAGAACAACGACGACCTTTACATCATGTCGCGTCCGCCGACCGACCTGGCGCTCAGCGCGACGGCCTTCATGCCTAACCCGCTCGTCGTGGTGGCCCCGGCCAATCATCGCCTGGCGAAGCAGCCGGCCGTCCTGCTCAACGAACTCGACGACGTCCGCTTCATCACGCGTGAGCGCGGGTCGGGCACGCGTCTCGCCGCCGACGATTATTTCCGTCAGCGCGGTTTCGATCCCTCCGTCCGTTTCGAGCTCGGCAGCAACGAGGCGATCCTCGAAGCCGTCGCCGGCGGGATGGGCATCGCGATCGTCTCCGCGCACGCCATGCGTAAGGGCGCGCATCCGGGCCTGGTCACGTTGCCGCTCGAAGGCTTCCCGCTGCAGTCCAGCTGGCAGATCGTCCATCCTTCCGGACGTCGGTTGTCCCCGTTGGCCGCGGCCTTCAAGGCGCACCTGATCTCCGCCGCCAAGGAGATCGTCGGCTCCAAGGAGATCCTCGGACTGGTGGCCTGAGGCCGGGATATCCGATTGCGGCAATGGGCGCGGATGTCTCATATGAGGCATGCCCCGCACGCTAAGCCATTGCCTCGGATTCTGGCTCTTTTGCGCGACGATTCTTTCGCCCGCCCTGGTCGCCGCGGTAGAGCCGGCGGTCGAGCGGGCGCACGCGGAGACGTGGCGGCGCTTCATCGACGAGCATGGCATCATGCGGGATTACGTCGGTGAACTCCCGACCCCGGAGGATTGCCGTCTGGGTAAGCCCAACGCCATCGGTTGGTGGAGTCCGATCGAGAACGGCCCGATGTTCACCGGCATGTATCTGCATGCCATGGTCGAACGGGCGCGGCGCTCCGGTGCGGCTGCCGACAAGGATCAGGCCCGTAGACTCGCGCAGGGACTCCTGAAGTGCGCCTCCGTATCGGATGTGCCTGGGTTCGTCGCCCGTGGGGTCGGCTCGGATGGCAAGTGTCACTACCCGCTGAGCTCCGACGACCAGATGCACCCATGGTTCCTTGGGCTGCACGCTTATCTGCTGAGCGACATCCCTTCGGCCGATGAGCGAAAAGTTCTCGTGACGAAAGTCCGCGAGGTCGCGGGGGTCTTGGAGTCCAATGGATGGAGGGTGCCGTGCGACGGAGCGTTCAAGGGCGATTTCCGCGGCGGCTTCAAGGGCGAGCATTTCCGTGACGCCGCAAGGTATCTCTACCTGCTGCGCGCGACCTACGACATCACCGGCGAAGCCGTCTGGCTGGAGCGCTACCGGCAGGCCCTGGCCGAGAAGCCGCCCGGCTCGGACGAGACGCGCCAGGAGATCTGCGCGCTGGGTTGTCCGCGCGACCTAGGTTTCATCCCGACGCTGCAGAAGGGCCAGTTCTGGATCTACGTCGGCACCCAGGCGGGCCTTGCTCGTCTCGCCGCCGCCGAGACGGACGCCGCCGCGAAAGCCGCTTATCGCAAGGGGCTCGACGTCACGGCGCAGTTCGCGCTGTCGTCGGTCGATACCCACGCGATGTTCGATAACGGCGACCAAGGGCTCTTCGGCACCGCTGACTGGCGGGTCGCCAATGCGACGTGGTTTCCGCAGCCGACGCAGAAAGAGGCCGAACGCCTGGCCAAGATCGTGGATTACAAGAAGCGGGGCCCTCGCAAGAACTACGAGGCCACCTGGATGCGTCACCCCTTGGCCGCCGCCGCTGTCGTGGCGTTGGCGCGCGACGCCTCCGCGCGTCCTCAGGTGCTCAAGGCAATCCGCCACTACGACTACGCCAAGCTGAACATGGCGGAGTTCTTCTTCGCTGAAGTCGCCTATTACGCCTTGCCGGAAATCAAATGAGCAAACCTCTACCCGTCCGTCGTCTGGTCCGCGCTTTTTTCATCGGAGCGGCCGTCGTCGTGCTGCTCTGCATGCCATGGGTCCTGGCGGCCGAGGCTTTCGGCTGGAATCAACGTCCGGCGCATCTGCTTCAGAGTTTCATCGCCATCCCGATCGCCTTCCTGTCATCGGGGATTTTCCTCTGGCTGCGATCTCCGGAGGACGCTCCGGCCTGGGAGCGAAGGGCGGCTTGGGCGGTCTGGGTTCTTTCCGGCGCCTGGGTGGCGATGCTGGCGTGGGTGTTCGTTGCCTTGGCTCGTGGTATGTTCCCAGGGCCGGCCTGACCGGTCAGCGGTGGCTTGCCAGCCGAGGAGGGAAGGGCAGAGTGAGCCTACCCCTATGAATCATCGCATCGCTCTCCTATTCGCTGCCGCCGCCCTCTTGTCTGGTTGTGCCAACTATGCCGTCCAGCCCGTCCTGCATCCCGGCACGGAAAAGCGTCACGAGTCCTTCAATGAGATCTCGAAGAAGGGCGAAGCCCAGCTCGTCTTCCTCGGTGACTCGATCACCCATGGTTGGGAAGGGAAGGGCAAGGCTGTCTGGACGAAGGATTGGGCCCCGCTCAAGGCCGCGAACTTCGGTATCGGTGGCGACCGCACCGAGCACGTCCTCTGGCGTCTCGAAAACGGTAATTTCGATGGCCTCAAGCCCAAGGCGATCGTCCTGATGATCGGTACGAACAACACCGGCCACCAGGGACGTCCGCAGAAGGAGCTCAATGGCGCCGTCTACGAGTGCACCGCCGAGCAGACCGCTGAAGGCATCAAGGCCATCCTCGGCCAGCTGCGTCAGAAGTGCCCCGACGCCAAGATCCTCGTCCTCGGCATCTTCCCTCGCGGCGCGAACAAGGAGGACAAGTTCCGCCAGCAGAACGAGGCCACCAACGCCATCGTGAAGGGTTACGCGGACGGCCAGAAAATCTTCTTCCTCGATGTCGGCGCCAAGTTCCTCGAAGCCGACGGCACACTCTCCAAGACCATCATGCCTGACCTTCTGCACCCGAATGAGAAGGGTTATCAGATCTGGAGCGATGCCATCAAGGCGGACGTCCTCGCCCTGCTTCGCTGATTTATACTATGGATGGCATAGAGCATCTTAAATGTCTTCATTTTGTTTCCCTCATGAGCGGTTTTTAAGGGAAGTTTGATTTGCATCTTGCGAGTCAGACAGCGATTTAAAGCGCCATGGCTGACTCCAAGAATGCGGGAAGTTCTTCGTCGTCTTCCTCTGGTCCGGACGAAGGACATTCACAGGAAATCCGTCTGATCGGCTTCCTCGCCCGCCAGGCCGGTCTGGCGCCCGATGCTTCGCGTATCGCCGGAGCCCTTTCCGCTCACGCCGACGAGGAGCCCCTTGAACGTATCGCCGCCGCCTTGCCTTCCGCCGGCCTCAAGGCCGATGTGTGCCGCATGCCGCTCTCCTCGGCCCTCTGGCAGGCCAGGGCCTCGTTGCCGTTGATCATCCACAACGAAGCCATTGGGTTCACCGTCGTCGTCGGTGGCGGTCTTTTCCGTGAGCGCCTCGCCTCCTTTGATGGTGACGAGAAGACCTATGTCGTGACCCGGACGGCTTTGGTCCAGCAGCTTGGCCTGGCTTCGGCGCACGCCGAGGTCGAGGTCGCCTTCGTCTCTCCGACCATGCCGGCCGAGGGGCTCAAGGGGCGGGATGATGACAATCATCAGCACGACCATCATCCCAGTCCGATCAGTCGCTTCATCGGCCTCATGCGGCCGGAGTCCTCGGACATCGCCACCATCCTCATCTTCAGTCTCGTCACCGGCCTGCTCTACCTCGCCCTGCCTCTCGCCATCAACGGCGTGGTCGGTAATCTCGCGTTCGGCACGCAGTCGACACCTTTCCAGCAGGCGCTGATCTTCATCACCATTGCCTTGACCGGCTGTCTCGTGCTCTCCGCGATCATCCGCGGCCTGCAGTATGTCGTCGCCGAGCATATCCAGCGACGGATCTTCGTCCGGCTCGCGGCGGACATGGCCTGGCGCCTCCCGCGCGTCCGGACGCAGGCCCTCGACGGCGTGCACGCTCCGGAGATGGTGAACCGTTTCCTCGACGTCGTCACGGTGCAGAAGAGCTCGGCGATGCTCCTGCTGAACGGCATCAACATCGTCGTCGGGGCCGTCGTCGGCCTGGTCGTACTCGGGTTCTACCACCCGTTCCTGCTCGCCTACATGTTCGTGACCCTGCTCGGGCTGGGCTTCGTGGTCTATGTCCTTGGTCGGGGCGCGATCGCCTCCAGCCTGGCCGAATCCCGCAGCAAGTATGCGGCGGTCGGCTGGCTTGAAGAGGTCGCCCGCTACCCGCGCCTGTTCAAGGGGCCTTCGGGCCTCGCCTTGGCGGGCGAGCGGACCGATGAGCTCGCCCGTAATTACCTCGAGGCGCGCGCCTGGCATTTCCGCGTGCTCATGCGGCAGATCATCGGCCTGCTCACCCTTGAGGTGCTGGCCACGGCGGCCTTGCTGATCGTGGGCGGAGGTCTCGTGCTCAGCCAGCAGCTCACGCTCGGACAGCTGGTCGCCAGCGAACTCATCGTCAGCGCGGTCGTCGCTTCCTTCGCCAAGCTGGGCAAGCAGTTCGAAGCTTGGTATGATGCGCTCGCCGCCGTCGACAAGCTCGGGCACCTCGTCGATTTCGAGACCGACCGCGAGGGCGGCGAGATCCCCGTCGGCGATCCGGCCGGAGTTTCGCTCGAACTCCGCGACGTATCCTTCGCCTATCCGGGCGGCCGTGAGCTCTTGAGCGGTCTCCACGTCAAAGTCCCTGCCGGCGGCCGGCTGGCCTTGTCGGGGGCGCAGGGCAGCGGTTGCAGCACGTTGCTTGACCTGGTCTCCGCCATGCGTGAACCCACCGGAGGCACTCTCCTGGTGGACGGTCTCGACCTGCGCTCATGGGATCTGGAAGCCTATCGCTGCCAGGCCATGGTGTTGCGTTCGCAGGATATCCTGAGCGCCAGCCTGATGGATAACCTCCGGCTCGGCCGCCCCGACATCACCCTCGGCCAGGTCCAGGCCGCGTTGACCGAAGTCGGCCTGCTGTCGGACGTCCTTGCGATGCCGGACGGACTTTCCACGAAGCTCGTCACCGGCGGCCTTCCACTGTCCAGCCGCCAGCGGAACCGCCTGCTCATCGCCCGCGCGTTGCTCCATCGTCCCCGGCTGCTCGTCATCGACGAATTTCTCGACGGCATGGATCCCGAGAACACCACCCATCTCGTGGACCTTGTCATGGCCCCGGAACGTCCGTGGACGTTGCTGCTGGCCACCCGTGACCCCCAGCTGCTCCGTCGCTGCCCGACGGTCCTCAACCTCGCTTCTTCCCACGCATGAGCTCGTCCACCGACACCTCCGCTCCTGCCCTGCGCGGCCGTCTGCCTGCCTTGCTGCTGGCCGGCTCCTCTTTCCGCATCCGGTTGCTTTCCCGGATCGCCGGCCTGGGCTTCGTCGCGATCATCCTGGCGATCTGGTTCCTGCCTTGGCAGCAGTTCGTCCGGGGTTCCGGCAAGGTCATCGCCTTCGATCCGCTGGAACGTCGCGTGAACGTCGAGGCACCCGTCGCGGGCCTCGTGCGTAAGATGTACGTGCTCGAAGGCCAGCGCGTGAAGGCCGGCGAGGTGCTCGCCGAACTCCAGGACAACGACCCGAACCTCCTGAACAACCTTAAGGCCCAGCGCTCTTCGCTGTCCGATCGTCAGGCTGCGACCCGTCGGCGCATCGAGGATCTCGACCTGCAGGTCCGTCAGCTCGAGCTCGCCCGCGGCCAGTCGGTCGACGCCGCCCGCCAGCGCGTGGTCGCCGACAAGATCGCCGCGGAGACCGCCGCCCTCAACTTCACGCGCACCAAGGAACTCAAGGAAGGCGGCCTCGTCTCGGTCCGTGATTACGAACTCGCGATCCAGTCCCGCGACAGCACCGGCGCCGCGCTCGTCGCCGCCGAAGCGACCCTCGGCCGGACCGAGAGCGAGTTCAGCGCCACCATCGCCGGCGTGCGCGCCCAACGTGGTTCGGCCCAGTCGGACCTCGCCTCCGTCGAGCGTGACCTCGGCGTCATCGACGTCCAGATCAGCCAGAACGAACGCCAGCTCGTCCGCGCCCCTCGCGACGGCATCGTGCTCTCCGTCCAGGCGACCGACGGCACCTACCTCCGCCCCGGCAGCCCCATCTGCGTGGTGATTCCTGAGACCGATAGCCGCTTCGTCGAAATCTGGCTCGAGGGTAATGACATGCCCTTGCTGCAGTCCCGGGTGACGAAGCCGGACGGCACCGTCATCCCCGGCAGCCCGGTGCGCCTGCAGTTCGAAGGCTGGCCCGCCATTCAGTTCGTCGGCTGGCCGAGCGTGGCTATCGGCACGTTCGGCGGCGAAGTCGTCTTCGTCGACGCCGCCGGCGATCCCTCCGGTAAGTTCCGCGTGGTCGTGGCTCCGGACGCCGACATCGTGATGCGTGACGGCAAGCCGACGAAAGTCGGGTGGCCGGGCAACCGCTGGCTGCGCCAAGGCGTCCGCGCCAACGGTTGGGTCCTGCTCCAGCAGGTGCCTCTCTGGAAGGAAATCTGGCGTCAGCTCAACGGCTTCCCGCCGGTCGTCGCGATGGATGAACCCGGCAAGGAGGCGAAGAAGTGAGGTGGCTCGCGCTCATCGCCTGGCTGCCGGCCTGGCTGGTCGCGGCGGAGCCTTTGCGCCTGCCGGAGGTGCTCACGAGCGTCAAGGAGCGCTATCCGCCCCTGCTCATCGCGATGATCGAGCAGGATATCGCCGCCGGACGCCTGCGTCAGGCGGACGGAGCCTTCGACTTGGGTTTCGCCTTGCGGGCAGGGATCACCCCGAAGGGCTATTACGACGGTGAGACCACCGATGTCGCCTTGGAGCAGCGCCTGCCTTTCTGGGGCGCGAATGTCTTCGCTGGATATCGTCGCAGCAGCGGCTTGCTCGCCGACTACGATAAGGACCGCACCCAACGGGACGGCGAATTTCGCGCGGGCCTGCGCTTCAACCTGCTCCGCGACGGACCGATCGACCGCCAGCGCGCCGAGCGGCTGAAGGCCCGGTTGGACCTGAATCTGGCCGACCCGTTCATCGAGCGCCAGCAGCTCGATATCATCCGTTCCGCCACGCGCTCGTATTATCAGTGGGCGGCCGCCGGTCTCCGCGAGACCGTCGCCCGTGAGCAGCTGAAGGTGGCCGAAGACCGCGCCGCCGCGCTGACCGAGCAGGCCAAGAAGGGGATGGTCGCCCCGATCGTCGTCACCGACAACGAGCGTCTTATCGTGAGCCGCCAACTGATCGCCACCCAGGCACGCCGCCGCTTCGAAGCCGCGGCCTTGGAACTTTCCTTGTTCTACCGCGGTCCGGATGATCTGCCCATCACGGCGGCGCGCGATCGCTTGCCTAAGGACCTGCCCATCGCCGAACTCCCCGAGCGCATGGGCGATGTCTCGTTGCTCGAGGCCGTGGCCGAGCTTCGTCCCGAGCTCCGTCGGGTCCGGTTGCTCAAGGAGAAGGTCGAGGTTGACCTGCGCCTCGCCCGCAATGCCACGTTGCCTAATCTCGACCTGACCTTCGGGGTCACCCGTAACCAGGGCGACGGACCTTATAACGATGTCCGTCGTGACGAGTCGCGCGCCGGTCTCGAGTTCCGCCTGCCCATCCAACGGAACGAGGCCTTGGGTCGCACGCAGGTCTCCGAGGCCGAGTTGCGTCGCCTCGAGCAGGACCTGTATTTCGTCCGCGACCGCATCCGGGTCGAGGTCAAGGACGGCTGGTCCGCCTTGGCCGCCGCCCATGAACTGCTCGGCGCCGCCAAGCGTAACGTCGAGCTGTCCGCCATCCTCGTGAAAGCCGAACAGACGCGCTTCAGCCAAGGCGCCACGGACCTGCTCGCGCTGCAGATCCGCGAACAGGCGCTGCTCGAAGCCCAGTTTTCCGAAGTCACCGCCCAGGCGGATTTCTTCACCGCGCTTGCCGACTACCGCGCCGCGATCGCCGCCGACCTCAAGAAGTAGGCCGTCGGCGGGCTCCGGCTGGTTCAGCCTTTGCGGACGATCTGACCGGCGATCGGTACCGCCAGGGCCAGCGTATTCGAGATCGTGCCATACTTGCGGATATTTGTATGCAGCAGTTCGATCCGATGGTCCGGCTCGTCCGTGTCGACCGTGATGAGGTAATCGATGGAGAGCAGTTTCGGCGGGCTATCCTGTCGGATCGCGTGGAGGCTTACCTCGAGGCCGTTCAGCTTGAATCCGAGGACCGGCAGGACGCGCTCGGCGCCTTTGATGAGGCAGGCCGAGAGGGCGCCGAGGAGCAGCTCGACGGGATTGAAGGCGTCGGGTCGTCCGGCGAGGTCAGTATCGGCTATCAGGCTGGCCTCCTTCGCGGCGACCAGGCTGCCGTGGCTGTCGAGGCGATGGGCGCTGACGTGGTATTCGAGCATGGCGATGGATTCAGCGGGCCAGCCAACCGCCATCGACGGCGAGGCTTTGGCCGGTGATGAAAGAGGCGGCGTCAGAAGCGAGGAAGAGGATGGCGGCGGCGACTTCTTCCGGTGTCCCCATGCGTCCCAGCGGGTGCATGCCTTCGATGGCGCGGCGGGCGGCGGTATCGCCGGTGCCGACGGCTCGGTCGATCATGTCGGTCTGGATGGCGCCCGGGGCGACCGCATTGACGCGGATGCCGAAGCAAGCGAGCTCCAGCGCCGCGGCTTTGGTCAGTCCTTCGACGGCATGCTTGCTCGCCACGTAGGCACTGCAGGTTTCCAGGCCGACGTGTCCGGCCACGGAGCTCACGTTGACGATCGCGCCGCCGCCCGAGCGTCGCAGGGCGGGGATCTCGTGCTTCAGGCACCACATGACGCCCTCGGCGTTCACGCCCAGCGTCCGCCGCACGTTGGCGTCGGTCTGGTGCTCGATTTGCAATGTCTGGTCGCCCTCCGTGCCGGCATTATTGATCGCCACGTCGAGCTGTCCGAAGACTTCCATCGCCGTATGCACCGCGAGGAGGGCATCGGCTTCCTTGGCCTGATCCGCGACCAAGTAGCGGGCCTCGCCGCCGGCGGCCTTAAGTTCGGCGAGTAGGCCAGGTCCGCTCTCGGCTTTGAGGTCCGTGACCACCAAGCGATAGCCCAGTCGCGCAAAGGCGAGGGCGGTGGCCTTGCC
>Ga0102863_1000373_pt1 | contig 11957 bp, 21 predicted proteins | sample Colrivmet1449A02_FD_78451 | JGI IMG/M metagenome (GOLD analysis project Ga0102863, IMG submission 78451) | Estuarine microbial communities from the Columbia River estuary - metaG 1449A-02 | ecosystem: Environmental > Aquatic > Marine > Intertidal zone > Estuary | place: USA: Columbia River...
CCGGCCTTCGCGCGACCGCATCGACCCATCCCCGCGCATCGTCGCGCCCGTAGGTCAGGCACGCTTGCAACTGCGAGAACCAATCGCTCGCGTGGAAATAACGCACGTCCCGCGCCTCCTCGTGCGCCAGCCGACGCATGAGCGCCCACATCGACCTCGTCTTCCCGCGTCCGGTCCTGCCGCTGAGCAGGAGCCCCTTAGCCCCGACTTGGTGCGCCAGCACGCGCTCGATCTGCGCGCGGTTCGCGGCCATCCCCGCGTGCCCCCAGTCCGATTCCCGCATCGTCGGCGGCACGGCGGAATCGAATCGGGCGATTGCGTCGCGTTTGCGGGCTTCGGCAAGGAAAGCAAGGGTTGCGGCCTCACCATCGAACGGAGTGCCCGAGAAACCGTCAGGAACGACGCCTGCGAGCAAGCTGGCCATCGGTTGCGCGCTCATTCCCGCCCCTCCGCCCGCTTTGCCCGAAACGCCGCGAACTTTTCGCGCAGCGTGAGCAGGGCCTCGGCCTTTCCCTCGTCCGTGCGCGGCTTTGCGACCGGCGGCTTCACGGCCCGAATCGCGCTGGCCTTGCGCGACGCGACCTTGCCCGCAGCCCGAGCCGCGCGCTTGTCCGCGTTGATCTTCTCCTTGTTGCGCTCGCGGAAGGCCGCGTGCTGCTCGCGCTTCTTCGCAGCGTTCTTGCGGTTGTATTCGCGCCAGTAGGCGGTGCGTGAGGCGGTCATTTTGCGCTCTCCTTCATCCCCGCGTCGATCGCTGAGCGTAGATCAACGCCGCAATGCCAGACTCGCTCACCTGCGACAGTGAGCAGTATCGTGCCAGCATCCAACCGCGCCCGCTCGGTGGCGAGTTCTTCGGCTAGACGGTCCCGTTCCTCCATGACGGTGCCATGTATCGCCATTGCGCATTCATATGCTTGTGACGCGGCGGCGAGTTTGGCCTCGGCGCGTTCGGCGCGGGCTTTGTCCGCGATAGACTGCGCGAGATAGTGCGCGGCCCATTTTGTTTCGTTCTCGCAGTCGGCGCGGAGCTGGTCGCGCTCGGCGGTGAGGGCGGTGAGTTCGCGTTCGAGCGTGGCGCACTCGTCGCGCATATCCGTCGCCGCGTTTCCGGCGCGGCATTGATCTTCGTTTTCCTCAAATGTTTTTGCCCACGCGGCGTCGGTGCGTGGTGTGGGTATAGGCGTGCTCATTTCGCGCCCTCCGTTGCGGCGAGCGCCTTACCTGCGCGCGTGGCCATCCGCTGGCCAGCACCGATCGGGTTCGTGTCGTGGTTGCAGCCCCACTCCTCGCAGATTTGGTCGCACGCGAGGCGCAGCAGTCGCACCTTCTCGCGCTCGGCCTTGAGTTGTGCGGAGCCGACGAACTCGTTGATCTCAACGAGGCGTTTGACCTTCTCGCGCTCGGCGGCGAGTTGCACGCGGGCCAGCCGCTCCGCATTGCGAGATTCAGCGAGTTCGCGCTCCAGCGTGCGGGCGAAGGACCACGCGGCTTCGGCATTGTCGTCGCCGAGAATATTCCATGCTCGGTTAGTCCGAGGTGTGGGTGTGTTCATTTGCGGGCTCCTTTGCGTGGCTTCGACAGCACGCCAGACGAGACGAGGACGGCGCGGCAAATGTCGCCAATGTTTGCCGTGCAAATGATGCTTGAGACAACGGTGGACGCCCGCGCGATCATCGCATCGGGATCGTTCAGCGGTATGACCGCGACGCGCACCGCGTAGCGCGCGCTCGGGTTGGCGACAGTCAAAACGTCGGCACGCGGCTCGATCAAATAACATTCATTTGCCCACATTCGGCGGGCGCGGAGTTTGGGTGTGTTCATTGGGTTGTGTTGTTGCTGATCAAAAAATGTCGAATCGCGCTTCGAGCTTTTCCACCGGCTTGGCGCGAGGATGCTGACTGGGCTTGTCGCAGCCCGCCCAGTGTTTCGCTAAGGCCAACGGAGTCGGAGGTGGTTTAGCGAAATGCGTTTCGTAGTTCTGCGCGCGTCGGGCGAGCTCTGACTCGTCGAGATTCGGGTAAACTGCCTTTATCTCGGAAAGAGCCTTTGCGTGCCCGCTCCATGCGCTTGAGACAATTTGCAGTGGATCGCTGCCGCAAACTCGCACCAAGGATTCGAGCAGCACGTTGCGCGCCCTCGGAGCTTTTGTGACCTCAGGCGGAAATGGGCAATCGACTGGCGCGCCCTCCGCGACGGGGACCGGCGCGCTGTATGGTTCCTTTCCCTTCCCTTCCTTTCCTTTCCCTTCCGTTGAAGCGTTTGCTTGCCCGTTCGGTTGAAGCGTTTGCTTCGTTCCCGCTTCGGCTTTTGGTTCGGATTTGGTTGAACGCGAGACGCCAGATTTGATTCCGCCCGTCCTGCCAATTTTGCGCTTTTCGCGCACGATATTTTCCTTGTCCGCTGGGTAGTTCCAAACTATCAGAGCCTGTCCATCCCACTGTAAAAGACGCTCGGCGGAATCAACTTCTCGGCGGGTCACGCCGCAAGTCTGCTGCCACTGGCGGTCTTTCCAGTCGCGCGCCTGCTCGATGCGGCCGCCGTTCTCCTGTTGAGCGCACCAGAGTATGACATTGAGCCAAGCCGAGCGAGCGCGGGGTTCAGACCCGATGTATTCCGGAGCATGAAGGATTGTGGTCTCCAGATTAAGCCAGATCATTTTGCGCCTTTCTTCTTTGTCCGAGCCTGCGACCAAATTCCACAGCTTCCTGCATTTCTTCATCGGAAACCATAGTGCAGTCTTTTCCATTTTCTGCTTTGTGAACCATCGACAGAATGAGCGCTCGCAGCGATTCGTCGTCCGATGCATTTGATAAATTCGCGAAAATAAATCCCAGCGCCCGCTTCCCGTCCGATTCAAGTTCTCCGCGTTTCTCGTGACAATCCTCGCAGAGCGTAAGCAGAAATCGTTCATCCGTCATCCACGGCCCGCCCTTCTCGTAATGGCAGTGATGCACCTGCAACGTGCTCTTTTCATCCCCGCAGTCGCGGCAAGCAAATCCATCGCGCTGCATGACGCAAAGCCGCTTCTTCTGCCATCGAGGGTCGCGTAACTTCTCCGAGTAACTAGTCTGTTTGGTATTCATAAAACAAAAAGTCCGTCAGCCCACGCGGTGAAAATTGGCGATGAAACACGCCTCGCGCAGACTGACGGACAAAGTTCTTGGATTGATTTCATTGATCGGCTTTTCACGGCCTCGTTCGCGTTCTCTCAGCTTTCGCCCCCGAAGTAAACTCAAATCCCGAGCGTCGAGATCGACACCGAGCACCCTTGCTCGTTCGCGACCGCCCAGAATTTATCCGACCGCATCGAGACGACCTGTGAGTCATCGCGCCAGATGCGCCCGCTTCGTGTTATCTGGTCCCCGAGCAATTTTTCCAAATTGTCGATGTCCGGTTTTTGCGTGTGATACTCCGGTGCGCTCGTCTTCAGCCCCTTCGCCCCCGAGTGCGATTTGGGGCGAGGCATTGCGAACCGTAGTTCCACCGCAACCGGCCTTAGCGTCAGCGTCCACTTGTGCGCGTTCGCGGCCTCGATGATCGCAAGCATCACCTGCCGCTTCCACACATCCGCCACGTCCGAATCGTAAAACCTCGCGACGTGAACGTTGCCCATCTTACGCGCGAACGCTCGCGGGCGAGGCTGGCCCTTCGGCTCGCCGTGGACTGTAAATGCGAGCGTGCTCATTTGGCGACGCCCCCAATCCGATTCTTAAACAGCACCTTCACCTCGGCCTCCGTGATGTAGTGTCGATGCATCCCCGCGCGCTTCGCCCGTTCGCTCACGGTCCCACGGCTCATTCTAAGGGCCTGCGCGATTGTTTTCACGGGCATAAACTGCGCGAGCATAGCGTCGCACTGGTTGCGCTTCGCCTCGTTGGATTTTCGTTTGTTCATTTTGTTTTTGATTTGAATCGTCCGTCTGCTTCTCGTCGCGCCTTCTCGCGCTTTTCGTAGGCAAGGAAGCTCTCGACCCATTGCTCGTCGCGCCCGCGCTTGCGGCCTCGCGCCGCTCCGATGATGTAGCCGATGAGGGCGCCGCTTGCAAAGATCGCGGCGACTGTGAGTGCGTCAGAGATCATCATCGTCGTCCTTTCGCGTAAAGATAAACGGATACGCCACGATGAGCACAGCCAAGAAGATCACGAAGAAAGCCAAGTCAGTTGCGGTTTTCATTCGGTCCCCCCATACCATTTTGGAAGACCGATTTCGCGGAGGTCGTTCGGGAGGTTGGGCCATTGCTGGCTCTTAATGCACGACTGAAGCCGAATCAAGTCTGTGATCGTTTCATCGTGCCCGCGCGCCGTCGCTGCGTCACTGAGCCGATAAACCGCGACCCCGTAGGGTTCGCACTTCTCTACGGCGATGAAATAAAAATCGAACACCGGCCCACCGAGAATTTCCGTGATGAGCGGCAGGTAGAATCCCGCTTGCCGGTGGTATCCGAAATTAAAGCACGCGCGCTCGAAGTTGCGGAATGCGTCCGCGTCCAGCGACTCCACCGTCTTGAGGTCTGCGACGTAAGGGCGCCCGCTGCTCAACTCGCAGCCGGCAGGGTTGAACCAGTCGGTGCGGCATTGCAGAGCCATGCCGCCCGCAGGAGCAACGCGCCAGCTCAACTCCGGTTGTCCTGCGGCGAGGAGCTGCGACGCGAGCGGGTGATGTTGCACCGCTGCGTTCATCTCTCGCACCGCGCCGGCCTCGTCCTGCGTGATGATCGTCTTGCCCGCGTTCGCAGCCTCGAACTCCGCAAACGCAATCTTGCCGTCCTTCGTGCGCCGGTCGATGCCCTCCGGTCGGAGAGCGTAGCGATCCCAGAACGTCGCGGGCTCTAGCACCGCGCAGTGAGCGGCAGAGCCGAGGCGAAACGCTTCAGTGGTATCCGGTCGCGCCACGGTCTTCGCGACGAACCGGCGATAATAGGAGATGGGGCGGCGGCGGAACAGCTCCAGCTTGCTGTGCGAGATCGCTTCGTTCGCGTGATACTGCTCGTTGGTTTCGATGTTCATTTGGGTTCCTCTCCTTTTTTGTAGACCGTGAGCGACGAGCCGACTGCTGCGTATGGGTCCCATGGCCCCTGCTTCCTGAGCCTCTCGGCCATGTGAGACTGTGTGATCTGCGCCCCAGCTTCAAATGCCTCCAGTCGCCCCTTCCTTGTTCTGCTTTTTCGCTTCGTGGTTTTTGCGACAAATCGAATTTGTTTCGTGTTCATTTCGCGTCCTCCTTGCGCTCGCGCGCGGCGAGCATGGCGTCGGCTTCCATGTAAGCTAGTTCAGCCAACTGTGCTGGAGGCATATTAAAATTAGGGTCAGCTAGTGCACCTGCCAGCGCCTGCCCCGCAAAGTAATCGCGCAGCGTCATGCCCTCGCTGACATACATGACTGGAAACGCCGCCCCTCCGTCGTTGCTTGGAGTCTTCATTTCGCATCCTCCACAAGCCCGAGCTTCGATTGCAACGGGTCCACCATGGCCTCGGTCTCGTACTTGTATCGCACGCTCCAGCCGATCTTCACGACGACCTTCGTCGCGAGTGAGAGCGCGTCCCACTCGACCGAGAACGTCGCCTTGGCCTTCGGCTCCGACTGCGATTCGTCCTCGATGAAGCTCTCCTCGGCAGCGCGATCGATTGCGACGAAGTGCGTTTCGAGCAGCGAGCGAAATTGCTCCGTCGCGTTAGTGATCACCGCAGCGTTCTTGATTTCCCCGGCGTTCATGCGGCGCCTCCTTGCGTCAGCGCGGCAGTCAATCCGCTGCTGACCTTTTCCGAGAGCGGCGTGACGTTGCGCTCCTCGGGATAGTCGCGGACCTCCTCGGCGGTTCGGAGTCCTTTGAGCACGTCGCCGAATACGTCGCGAAGCACGAAGCCACGCGCGCGGAATTTCAGCATCCTGCGCGGGTAGTCGGTCCACGGTCCCGACTTGCCCCAGAGCTTCGCGGCCTTCGCGTCGGCCACCGTGAATGTCTCGGAGCCCTTCGAGCCATCGCGGCGTGTAGCGGTTACCTTGATACCAAACGAATCCTTGCCGGCCTCGCCCACCTCCTCCTCGTTGAAGCTTTCGAGGAGACCGCTGGCGCGCACCAAGGCGAGCGCGGCGTCGCCGTAGATCGCGGGGCGACCGTTGATCACCGCGATGTTTTGCAGAGCGGCCATCGGAGTGATGCCCAGCTCCGCGCCGAGCTGGATTGCGACGAGGACCGCCTCCGGTTTCTCCATGCCGCGCGGCGCGAAGCCTGACGCGACGATCGCGTTTGCAAACCGGAACGCGTCCTCGAGGCTCGCTAGCTTCACGCCCTGCGAGCCGTAGTTTATGAGAGGCTTTGGGGCTGGGGTCGTGATGCTCTTCGGCGTCTCGACCACGGCGGTTGATGTGACTGTCTGTGTGTTTTCTGCTGTGTTCATTTTTTACGAATCGCTGACTGTTGTTGTGTTGTTTTGCTAGCCCGTCGCGGTTGTGTTTCCGCGACGGGCTTTTTGCTTTCAGAATGGGACGTGTTCCTCGTTGACCGAGGGAGCGGTAGGAACTGCGGCACTCGGTAGAGTCCCGCGCTTTTGGTGGATGATCGTCCGCGCCGCGTTGCGCAGAAGCACGTCCTCGGCGCGAGGCGGGAACGGTTTGCCGTTGTTGCCGAGCCTTGGCTCTGGCTCCTGCGCATACCATGCCACTGAGCGGTCGCCCAGCGACGAGAGCGCCACGCCCTTGTTCTTGCCGAAGTGCACTTGGACGTTGCCTGCGTCGGCAATGATTTCGGTGGGCATCGGCACCTCGTCGGAGCGAGGAGAGGCAGGCTTTGCAGCCGGTGCTCCGGATGCGAACGGGCGCGCTTCGAGAGCTTCGCGGATGCGGATAAGCTCCGCGTGGATGAGTTCAAGATTCATGGCGTGGATTTGCGTTGGTTGAGGAGATGACGAAACTCGGCGTGAGTGACGTATTGCTTTCGGATGTCCGGCGTGTTGCCAATGATCTTAGAGACCGCGCCTGCGGTCAGTTGCAACTCATGCGCAATTTCCTTCGGCGAGAATCCTTCGAGCACGCGGCGAATTACGAGCGGCACCAGCGGTGATGCGGGTCGGCTCATGGCGCGGCCTCCACGAGCTTCAGCCCGAGCTTCGCGGCAGCGTCTTGCAATTGCAGGAGCTCGCGCGCCTTCTCGTCGCCCTGTGCGGTGATCTGCGCGCGGGTGATGTCCATCGCTCCTTCCAGCGTATCGGCCTGCGCGCACTCCCAGCGCCACGCACCGCGGTTCAATATGTCGCCGAATGTTATCTGGTAATCCCAGCTTTCTTTGATCGCGTTCGGTTTGATTGTCACTCGTCGCGAAATCGCGATTTCCGCTTTGCAGCTCGTCATGGTCCGCAGGTCTTTCGCGGCCCAGAGCATTTCGTTTTCCGTGTCGTAATTGTCTTGGTTCATTGTCGTGTTGTTTTGTGTTTTTGTCGCTGAGTTGTGACCGCGTATTTTCGCACGCCCACGGTCGGGCTCGTTGGCCTTGGTGTTCGGGTGGCTCCGAAATTTATTTGGTGGCGCAATCCTCGACGTAGTCCGCCGCTTCCTCTAGCGTCATCTCGCGCAGTCCGTGAGACAGCGTGTCGAGGATGTCCGCGAACGCCTGCTCGTTGTGTTGCACCGCGTGAGGCGCTGATCCGCACGCCCACTGCACGGGCTCGCATTGGCAGTCCGTGCCCGCCCAGAGTTTACCAACGGGAGCCACGAGCTGGATGACTCTCATGTCGCGATAGCCGCAATCCTCCTCGACGGTTGCGCCTGCTTTGGCGACCGCACGTTTGATGTCGTTGAGGGTTTTCATTTGGTGAGCCTCGCGACCTTGTCGCCGTATGCCACCGTCGCGGGCTTGCTCGCCCCGCGCGGACCGCCGTTGTGCACGCGCGCCAGCGTGACCACGTCCCCCGCCGCCCACGCTGCGGGAGCGTAGCGTTGAAGGTAGGCTGATACCACGCGCTTGCTGTAGTCCAAGTCGGCGCAGCGGGAGTAGTCCCCGCCGACTCGTGCGTCGGCGTGATAGGCTTTGTGGATTTGCAAAGGCCCCAGCGCCTTGCCGCCGTCGCCGAGGATTGGCCCGGTGCGACCCGAGGTCTCGACGATGTGGAGCGCCCGAAAGAACGAGGCGGGTGGCGCGGCTTGCGCGGTGGCGCAGAGGGCGAGGAGTAGGGTTAGGGTTTTCATTCCGCGAGCGCCTCCTCGATGTTGATTCCGTACTCCATCACCAGCGCCGCGAACTCGGCGTGATTCGTCACTTCCCAGACCGGCTCGCCGTTGGTCTCAAAGACCAGCTCATCGCAGACGCTGTAGAGCGTGATGCACCAATCTTGGCTTTCGGGGTGGTCAGGATGCCGGAAGGTGCCGAAGAAGTCGGCAAAGTTGCAATGCGCCGCAATGTATTCGTTTCGGATTCCGATGCTGCCAACGCTGTCGATTTGGATTTTCATTTTTGGGTTTTGGTTTCGGGGTTAATTCCCTTCGACGTGCACACTCAATCCGATCACCCCGCCTGCGTAAAGCTCAAATGCGTATTTTGTCCTGCTGCTTCCCTAAGCCGTTGCAGTTGCGCCAGTTAAAACGAATCAAATATTGACGATGGATTCGGAATCTAGGCAAAAGAAAGCCCGCGAAACGGTAAATCCGCTCGCGGGCTTGCGGTTGGCCTCAGCCCTCACCGCCGCATGGTGATGCGAGGAGAGCAAAATCGGCAGCGGTGGCAAGGCGTAATTTCGCGGCCCCTACTCGTATCCGCTGCGGTCATACGTCGAGCGCGTCGCGGTAGAAGTCAAATCCGCAATCGCTCGACAGGAACTGCTTCCGGTCGCGTTGCTCGGATGCGTGCGCGGTGACACACGCGGCTTTGAGCGTGATGTAGAGTTGCGCTACGATGTCCACGTCTGCGGCCTTGAGCGCGCTGCGGCTGAGGTGCTCCTCAAACGCTGGACCGAATAAACGGAACTTGCCGATGATCGGGACAAGCGGGGAGCGGCCGGCGTCGGATGCGGCCTTGTCCAGGTAGAGACTGATGATCGCGCTGGCCTCGGGAGTTTCCCCATCAGGCTCCCAGCGAAACGAGGTGATGACGTGATAGTCTCCGACGGCGCCGCTGCTGGTGGTGAATGATTTTCGTAGGGCCATAAGTGTGCGTGGTTAAGTGTACTCAGCCAGCTCGCCAGTGATTTCCATGTTGGTCCATGCCGGAACATTGCTGCCGTCTGCCATCGTGATCCGTAGCTCTGCCACCGTGGAGCTGCTGCTGTCGTAATCGTAGCGGATGAGCATCCCGCCTTGGTCCGCTGACTGAAACCATCCCACATCGGGAGCGGCGGAGAATCCCGAGTTGCTAATGTCCAGAGAATAGGTCTCGGACGCAGCACCACCGGTCAGGTTGATCTGCTTGTAAACCGGCTGACGCGCGACGACTTTCCTTTGCAGCGAGCCTGCGCCTTGAGTGATGCCGGTGGTGGTCACGTTCGACGGTTCCTGCAAAGCCATGCCCGCCGCTCCAACGATTGCAGTAGGCAAAATGTTTCCTATCCGAAGCCACGCAGATGCGACGCCGCTTCGGCTTACCGTTCGCACGCGAGCAAATCCGTCAGGAGCAGGCGATGCCGAGTAACAATCGAAAAAGGTTACAAGGAGCTTTGCGGTCGTAGAAGCATCAGGGAAGCTCGTGGTTGAAACGCTCCAAGTGTAATTCGTGGCGGCATCAGAATCGGTCAGAGTCGATTTCAGTTCGTAGTAAGCCAAATCCTTGTCGGCAACCGGAGCCCATGTAATGCGCGCACCATAAAAGAAGCTTGTCGCGTCGTATCGCTTTGCTGGACACGCTGCGGAGATTGCGCCTGATGTTGGAACTGTTGGAGCCGTCGTGTTGACCGGCGCAAGCGCATCCGTCCCCGTGACCACGCGCACCGTTGAGCCGATGCCGAACGCCGAAAACGCTTGCACGGCGATGGTGTAGTATTCTCCAGGCGTCAGGTCGTCGATAATCGCGTCGATTGAGCCCGCCGTGTATTGTCCGGCAATCAGGTAATTCGTTCCGCTCTGGAGCTTGTAGAGCAGATTGAGCACGACCCCGAGCGTTGGCATCGCAGGAAGCGACACGGCAAGCCGAGTCAAAGTCGTGCCGTCGTCCGACAAGTATGCGCCGGGTTGCGTGCCGCTCATGGAAAACGCTGCTGGAGTGTCCGGAGGCGTCGAGTCTGTCGCGGATGCGGCAACGGCGGATGGCGTGGCCTGCACGTAGTTAGTGAAGTTCGACACGTTCTCGACCGTGTCGTAAGCGTTCAGCCAATAATAATACGTCGTCCCGATCGTGACATCGGTGTCTACGAATCGCGACGCGCGGACTTCGGCGATTTTGTTTGTGTTGGCGTTCGCTGGTGTGACCGCCGTGGTGTTTCTGTAAATGCCATACTCCGAAAAGTCGGGCTCGGTGTTGTCGTTCCAGTCGAGCGAAACGGCGCGGCCCGTGCCGACTGCGGCGGCGAGACCGGTGGGCGTTACGGGCGCGGTCGTGTCCTTGACCGGCGTGGTCGTGGATACGTCCGTGTAAGTCGATGACGTGTTGAAGAAGCTCTGCGCGTAGAGCCGCACGTTGTAGCTCGTGCCGATTCGCACGTCGCTGGAAATGAAGTCCAGCGTCTGATCGCCGTCCACCGTTGACCACACCAGATATGTCGTCGCCGTCCCCTCCTTGTATTCGATGACGGTCTTGCCCCCGCTCGTGACGAACTGCTCGGTCGGAGCGCTCCACGCCACTTTGATGCGCGGCACCACCGTGCCGTCCGCTTGGATGAACTGCGTCGTGCCGTCTGCGGTGAGCGTGAGATTAGTCGGCGGGTCGATTGAAAACGGATTCGGCAGCGTCGTGTTCGGCGCGCTCTCCACTGCGACCTCGTCCGTCACGTCCCAGTCGTAAACGCTCGCAGCCGTCTCGCGTAGTTGCAGCTCAATTACCGGAGTCGGCGGCGTGCCGTCGCTCGATAGCGACCACGCGATGACCTCGAACACCTTCGACGAGAATCCGAGGTTTGCGTTCGTGAGGTTCACTGTGTCGCCCGCTCGGAGCTGCATCGCGGTCAGATTGAACTTTGCGGTGAAGATGATTTCTTCGCGCGCTTGCCGCAGGTTGATTCGCGCGATGCGCTGCGCCGCGCTGCTGCTCGTCGTGAACGGCAGAATAACGTCGCGCCAGTGATAAACGCCGTCGTCCGCAGCCAAGTAGGTTGCGCTCGTGATCTGCGGGAAGTCCGCTGCGGCCCACTGATTCTCGGAGGAAATGAACGTGCCCTTCACCGCGTTGACGCGGTCGCGCGCGCTCAGGCGAGTCGAGACCGTAAAGCCGCCAGCCATGTTGCTCTCGTCGAGGGTGATTGCGGGCGCGCGATACGCTGCCGCATAGACCACGACCTGCCCGCCGCTGTAAGCGATCGTCCCGCCCATCGCAGAAAGGATTTGCCCGATGATCGAGTCTGGCGTCGAGGACGTCACAGCCTGCCCGTTGCACTCGTAGCGGTTCTCGTATGTCGCTGGGCTGGTCACCGGCTTGACCTCGACTTGCCCGTCGCAGACAGCCGCCGCCGCGATAACCGAGGTGTCGTCAATCTCGCTCGTGTCCATACCCATGCCGAGATCGGCGTCGGTGAGATAGTCGCGCAAGCAGAGCGCGGGGTTTGCGCTGTAAGCGGTCGCGAGCGTGCTGGGGTTGTAAACCTTCTTGCCCTTGACGACGCAGGAAATGTTCGGGATGCCGCCGACGAAGATTTCGTTGGAGAAAGTGAGCTTGCAGTAGATGTAGGCGATGCCCCGCAGCCGATGGTTTGAGTCCCAATCCACTGGAAAATCGGTTTGCAGCGTAGTGTCCACCGTCTGCGTCGTCGTCCCGAGATGCTTGTGGATGAGCGAGCCGGTGTAGCTTCCTGCCGCTGCGTATTTGCCCGTGGCGTAGCCGTCGCC